>ENA-OPZD01000017-OPZD01000017.1-human-gut-metagenome-genome-assembly--contig:-NODE-17-length-96396-cov-4.674412_pt1 | contig 96396 bp, 91 predicted proteins | sample MGYA00242479_ERZ504495 | MGnify/ENA primary metagenome ERZ504495 (study PRJEB26092, sample SAMD00036286) | human gut metagenome | host: Homo sapiens | study: EMG produced TPA metagenomics assembly of... | reverse complement strand
CGGAGAGGTTGCCCTTGGTAACGCCGGCGACACGCTCGAGCTCGGTGCGGAGACCGTCGATCTCGGAGCCCTTCTTGCCGATGACGACACCAGGACGGGCGGTGAGGATGATGACCTTCACCTTGTCGCCGGCACGCTCGATCTCAACGCGGGAGACGGCGGCACGGGCGAGGCGCTTCTCGAGGAAACGACGGATCTCGATATCGTTGCCGAGAGTCTTGGCGTAATCCTTCTCAGCGAACCAGCGGGAGCGCCAGTTCTCGGTGATGCCAAGACGGAAGCCGGTAGGATAGACTTTCTGACCCATGACGCTTTAAGCCTCCTTTCGAGGAGCGACGACGACAGTGATGTGGCTCGTGCGCTTGAGGATGCGGGAAGCGGAGCCCTTGGCGCGAGGACGGATGCGCTTAAGCGTGGGGCCCTCGTCGACATACGCGGCCTTGACGAACAGGTCGTCAGCGCGCATCTGGTTGTTGTGCTCGGCGTTGGCAACGGCGGAGCGCAGGACCTTCTCCACGTCAACAGCGACGGAGCGCGTGCAGAAGTGAAGGATATCGAAGGCCTGAGCGACGTTCTTGCCGCGGATCAGGTCGATCACGAGACGAGCCTTGCCGGGGGAAACGCGCACGTACTTGGCCGTAGCGCGGACCTCGCGGGTCTCGGTGGAAGTAGTAGCCATTTACCTAAACCCCCTATTTGGCCTTGTGGCCACGGAACGTACGAGTGGGCGCGAACTCGCCCAGCTTGTGACCGACCATGGACTCGGTGACATACACGGGAACATGCTTGCGACCGTCGTGGACGGCGATGGTGTGGCCGACCATCTCGGGGAAGATGGTGGACGCGCGGGACCAGGTCTTCACGACGTCCTTCTTGCCAGCCTCGTTCATCGCGATGATACGCGAGAGGAGGCGCGCCTCTACGAACGGGCCCTTTTTGAGACTTCTGCTCATAAGTGCTTTCTCCTAACGAGTATCGATTACTTCTTGCGACGACGGATGATGAGGTCGTTGGACGTCTTCTTCTTGTTGCGGGTGCGGTAGCCCTTGGAGGGAGTGCCCCACGGAGAGACGGACGGACGACCGGAGGTGTGCGAACGACCCTCGCCACCGCCGTGCGGGTGATCGACCGGGTTCATGACGGTACCACGGACGGTCGGACGGACGCCCATCTTACGATGGCGACCGGCCTTGCCGATCACGATGTTGGAGTGCTCGGCATTGCCGACCTCACCGATGGAGGCACGGCAGGTCACGAGGACACGGCGCATCTCGGAGGAAGGCATGCGGATGATCGCGTACTTGCCCTCCTTGCCCATGAGCTGGCAAGCGGTACCAGCGGAACGGGCGATAGCGGCACCCTTGCCAGGCTGGAACTCGATTGCGTGGATGAGGGTACCCACGGGAATCTCGGACAGCGGCATGGCATTGCCCGGCTTAATGTCGGCGCCGGCACCGGAAACGACGGTGTCGCCGACCTTGAGGCCCTTGGGGGCCAGGATGTAGCGCTTCTCGCCGTCCACGTAGTGAAGCAGGGCGATGCGAGCGGAACGGTTCGGGTCGTACTCGATGGTAGCGACCTTGGCCGGCACGCCATCCTTATTGCGCTTGAAATCGATAACGCGGTACTGACGCTTAACGCGGCCGCCCTGGTGACGCATGGTGATGCGACCGGCGTTGTTACGACCAGCCTTGACCGGCAACGGCTCGAGAAGAGACTTCTCGGGCGTGGTGCAGGTGATCTCGGAGAAGTCCGCGATCGTCTGCCAGCGACGGCCGGCGCTGGTCGGCTTAAGGTGCTTTACAGCCATTCCTTATCCCTTTCATATCGGTCCGTTGGCCACTGCAAGCTGGGATGCGGATGCAGTGACACCGGATTACCACGGCTCCGGGCGTTTCCTATTTTTACGCACGGAGCACTTGAGCTTGCCTCCCCTACACGAGAGGCAAGCGTCAAGAACTAACGTAGGCGTGAATTACGCCTGGGCGCCAAAGACCTCGATGGTCTGACCCTCGGCCACCGTGACGACGGCCTTCTTCCAAGAACGGGTCTTGCCAGCGACGTAGCGAACGCGCTTGGTCTTGGGCTTGACGTTCAGGGTGTTGACGCGAACAACCTTCACGCCGAAGAGCTCCTCGATAGCGTCCTTGATCTGGAACTTGTTGGCGTTCTTGGCGACCTCGAACGTGTACTTGTTCTCCTCCATGGCGGAGTAGGAACGCTCGGACACGATCGGGCGGATGATGATCTCGTGAGCGGTCATTTAGGCGAGCACCTCCCCGAAGTGAGCGGCGACGTCGGCGGGCATGATCAGCGCACCGTTGTTGATGAGGTCATAGGTGTTGGCCTCGGCGGGCGTGATGATCCACGTCTTGGGGATGTTGCGGAAGGAGAGATAGGCGTTGATGTCATCCTCGCGAACGATGATGGTCAGACGCTTGCCCTCGAGACCCAGAGCCTTGAGCATGGCGACAGCGGCCTTGGTGGACGGCTTCTCGAAACCGTAGTCGTCCACGAGCACGAGCTCGTTGTCGCGGAGCTTGGCGGACAGGGCGGAACGCATGGCGAGCTTGACCTCTTTGTTGTTCATGCGCTTCACATAGGTGCGGGGCTTGGGCCCAAAGATCACACCGCCACCACGCCACTGGGCGGCGCGGATGGAACCCTGACGGGCACGGCCGGTGCCCTTCTGACGCCACGGCTTCTTGCCGCCACCGGAGACCTCGGAACGGCCCTTGGTGGACTGGGTGCCCTGACGCCAGCAGGCCTGCTGGCACGTGACGATGTGGTGCATGACGTGCACGTTCGGCTCGATGCTGTACACGGCGTCGGCGAGCTCGGCCTCGGCGACCTGCTTGCCCTCGACGTTCTTCACTTCAAACTTAGACATAGCGACGGTCCTCCTTTACGCCATGCGGATGGCGACCAGACCGTTCTTGCCACCGGGCACAGCGCCCTTGACAAGCATGAGGTTCTGCTCAGCATCAATGCGGACAACGGAGAGGTTCTTCACAGTCACGCGGCGTGCCCATGTGACCGGCCATCTTGACGCCCTTGAGGACGCGGGCCGGGGTACGCGCACTGGCCGATGGAGCCGGGGTGACGCTGGATGTGGGAACCGTGGGTCATGGGGCCGCGGTGCTGATTCCAGCGCTTGATGCGACCCTGGAAGCCTTTACCCTTGGAGGTGCCGATGACGTCGACCTTGGCGACGTTCTCGAAATCGGCGACAGTGACGACGTCGCCGACCTTGTGCTCCTCGCCGTTCTCGACGCGGACCTCACGAAGGTAACGGACGGGCTCGACGCCAGCCTTGGCAAAGTGACCAGCCATAGGCTTGTTCACGTGCTTGGACTTGATGTCGCCGAAGCCGATCTGGACGGCGTTGTAGCCGTCGGTCGCCTCAGTTTTAACCTGCGAGACGGTGCAGGGGCCAGCCTGGATGACCGTGACGGGGACGACGTTATCGTCCTCGTCCCAAACCTGGGTCATACCGATCTTGCGGCCGAGAATCATGTTGATCATTCGATCTCCAACTCTCGGTGGTCTTGGGACATTGCACGCGCCCCTTGCGCGTGCCCCTAGAGGACCACATACGGACTTGCGCGCTACTCCTTGCATTCGCTTCGACCCTCAATGCGCGGCAACCCATTTGCGCAGGTAGACGGCCTAGGCAGAATCCTCCTAGTAGACACAGCTTGATTAGTATACACGCCCACGGGCGTCTCCATATTGTCTTCGCAATGTTTTTGCAGGTGAGGGCGGTTGGCGAGAGTGCGGGCGGCTGTTGCCGTCGCCCCATATCGCCCCGCGATGCCCCGGACGGGGGCGGCCGAGCAGCGACGTACTCGAAACTTACCGTGAATTCCACTTGTTAAGAAAGGCCTCATAGCCGGGAGCCTCGCGTAAAAACGCGTACTCCTCATCCGCTTGAACACCGGCCAGCATCACGGTGCCCATTTGCGAGGTAAGCAGCGTCAAGTCATTAAAGTTGGTGAAGCGATACAAAGGGCTCTTAAGAGCGGCGGCGTCGGCACCATACAGAGACGTCATAATCCGCTCAAGCAGATCAAACGTCTCATTCGCATCCTTTTTGCCACCGCAACGGTCAAGCTGGGCACGAGCCCCATCCACCCAGGTTGGTCGAGCGCCTCAAATAGCGTTTGCGCGCGGCGGGCGCATGCACGCGCATCGTCCACGCGGTCCTCGCGCAAGGCAATCTCGATAATGCTATTGACCGTCCCCATAAGGTCAGCCGACATCCTAATCAGGCGCGCCTCCCACGCACGCGCCGCCTCCTCATCGTGGCCTTGGCGCATAAGAAGAATCGCCTGGCGCTCCTCCTTGTCAATCTGCGGCTGGTGAATGGTGTCGAACAGGCACTGTGCGTCCTCGTAGCGCTCATCTTGCATGGCGCGCGCGATCAGCATGCCGCAGGCCTGCTCGCGGGCCTCGGGCAGGGCACTTTGGGCCAGTCGTTCGTAGGCTTTGTCCAGCGTTGGACGATACCTATCTGGCTCCTCAACCTGAAAGAGTGTGAGCGCGCCGTCCAGGTACTGCGTGAGCACGATGGCGAGCTCATCGCTTGCCGGATACAGGCGCATCCGCTCCTGCGCGTATGCGAAACCCGCCTCGTACCCATCCTCTCGGACCAGCCGGTCAACCTCGCGTTGAATTTCGAGGTTCGCCTCTTGGCTCAACTCGGGTTCGAACGACAGGAGGGTATTGGCGTCTGTCTCGAGCAGGCGTGCGAGAGCGGGGACCAGCGTTATATCCGGGTAGCTCATGCCGCGCTCCCACTTGTTGACTGCCGGCGCAGAAACCCCCAGGCGCTGAGCCACCTGCTCCTGCGTCAAGCCCAGCCCGCGTCGGCGGTTACGGATGACCTCGGAAATATGCATGGTTCGTCCCTTCGTGCAAAGTGTATGCGTCGCAGCTGTTCACTGACTATTTCACCAGCTGGCGATCGTTCGCACAATTGAGACGTCTTCATGTTTGAGCCAGGAAACCTAACTGTTAGTTAACTCAGTCCCCCGCGCTTTCTCGACCTCAAAAAGTGCCTGTCCCCAAATTGAGGTTTTACTCACTTCTCAGCGCCTCCACCGGGTCGCGGCGGGCGGCGTTGCGGCTCGGGATGAGGCCCGCAACCACGGTGAGCAACACGCTAATGAGGATGAGCCCGAGCGCGGACGCCACCGGCAACTGCATGACGTTCTCGATCTGGTGGTTCGCGAGCGCCCACGCGTTCACCGGGAACGACACCAGCACCACCACGGCTATCGCCAACACGCCGGCAATGAGGCCCTCGATGAAAGTCTCGGCGTTGAAGACATTGGCGATGTTGCGCTTGGACGCACCCATAGCGCGCAGAATGCCGATTTCCTTCTTGCGCTCCAGCACGCTGATATACGTGATGATGCCGATCATGATGGAGCTCACCACGAGCGAAATGCTCACGAAGGCGATGAGCACAAGCGAGATCATGTTGACGATGCTCGTGACACTGCCCATGAGCACACCCATGTAGTCGGTGTAGACGATCGCCTTGTCGTCCTCGCCCGCCGCGCGCATATCCTCGTTGTAGCGATCAATCGCGGAAAGCACAACCTCCTTGGCCTCAAAGTCGACGGGGTAGATACTCACCGACTGCGGGTCGGACGGATCGGCGTATCCCAACGTAGAGAGATTGTTGCTATACGTGAGCTTGCCGGCGTTCGCGTAGCTGGTCATGAGCGATGACAGGTCCTCGGCATCCATGTTGAAATGAATCGCATTCGCGAACGCGGTGCCGTCAACCGAGAACGCCTGTTGCATATTCGCCGCAAGGCGCTGCGCGAGCTGCGGGGCAACCGCTGCCATCGCCTGGCCAAGCCCCATCTGGAGCTGGGAGGCGATCGCGGCGCCGATCTTCTCCCCCGCCTGATCGAGCATCTGGGAGAATGCCTCGGTCATATACGGGGCAAGCTGGTTTTCGATATAGGGCCGCATCGCCTCCTGCAAGCGCTCCGCCACCGGCTCGCCCGCGTTTTTTTTGCGGTGAGGCAAGCTGCGCCTGAGCCTCTTCCGCGTTGTTATACGAGGCAAACGCCTCGAGCAACTTGGCGGCGAAGTCGGGGTCATCGGGCCTGAGATCCCCGCCGTTGCCTTCGAGCCATGCCACGAAACCACTCGAGTACGCATACGCCGCTTGCATTGACGCCTCAAGCTGCTCGCGTGTGAGCAGGTCGCCGTCACTCAAGTCACCCCAAATCTCGGATAGATCGGGCTGCGGCGGGTTGGCCAAGATCGCGTCGAGATCGAGCGAGCCGACGCGCCCCGGAAAGGTCGATATCGACGCCGCCCAAGTTCAGCCCTGCAAAGTCGAATCCAGACAGGTCGAGCCCGGCGCCCAACGCCTTCTCGTCGATCTTGAACGCCGACTTGAGGCCCGCCTCGTCCACGATGAACAAACTCGCCAGGTCCACGCCCTGCTTCGCCTCCTCCTGCAGGGTGGCGAAGGGCTTGCCGGTGAACACGTCGACCTCGGGGCGCGCAAGCTGCTGTTTGACGATCTCGGAATTCGCAGCGCGCTCCATGAGCTCGTCGGTGAGCTCATGCGTGTAGGCGATGCCCTGCGAGAGCGCCGCGGACTTGGCCGTAGGGCTCGGCTGCACCACACCCACGACCTTGAGGTCGAGGCCGTTCGCGACCTGTTGCCCTACGAACGAGGCGTCATCGGACATGTCCGTCCAACCGCCCGTCTCGGCGTTCTTGCGGTAGAAATCGGAGGCGGTCAGCACCTTGAAGCTCGTCCCCAGGGCATCCTCGTAGGTGAAGTCCACGTCGACCTCGGGCACATCGATCTCGCCCGAGCCGCTCATGGCGCCGTCCACCATGCGATCGAGCTCGGAGGGGTCGAGCACGCCGAGGCTGTAAAGCGTGTAGTCGGAAATCTTGCCGCGGGCAGAGAGCACGAGCACGCATTCATCGGCCTCGCGCGCCCAACGACCGGCCACCACGTTGTACTGCTCGTCGAGCAACTCGGGATTGTCAATCATCTCGTTGAAGGCGGTGGTGCCCGTCATCATCGTGCCCGCCATGGCGGCAGAGCTCGCCCCGCCGGTCATAGCCGTGGACAAGGCGTTGGGCGAGACCTGGACCGGATCGGTACCCTCGTCCGCGCGGTACACGAGCGGCGTGATGCCGTAATCGTATTGGATGGCGGACACCTCTCCTTCGAGCTCATCGGCGTCCTTATCGAGGAAGGCCTTGAAGCTCGCCATGTCGTTCGACTTCACGCTGGCGAACATGTCGGAGAGCATGGTGAACACGGGAATCTTATCACCAGGCTCGGGTTGGGCGTCATCGTGCGAGGCGGAAGCCGTGTCGTCACCGGCCGTGCCCTCCCCCGCCGCGCCGGCGGTATCTTCGCCCGAAGAAGTGCCCGCGTCGCCCGTCATCATGCTCGTGAGGTCGTAGCTCTGGCGGGCAATGGTGAGCGGATAGCTCGACAACGTGTCTTGCTCGACTTTGGCGATATAGCCGTTCACACCGTTGGAGAGCGCCAGGATCGCCGCGATGCCGATGATGCCGATCGACCCGCGAAGGCCGTCATGATGGTGCGGCCCTTCTTGGTCATCAGGTTGTTGAAGGAGAGCGACAGCGCCGTGAGCAGGCTCATGGACGAGCGCTTCTTGGGGTCAGTGGACGTCTCGCGGCCCGCCCCTTCCGCCAGTCCCTCGGCAAGCTCCTTCTCGCCCACCGGACGCGTGTCGTCCACGATACGACCGTCTTGGATGCGCACGACGCGCGTGGCGTAGTCTTCAGCGAGCTGCGGATTGTGCGTAACCATAATCACGAGCCGCTCGCGCGCGACCTCGGCAAGCAGGTCCATGACCTGGATGCCCGTCTCAGTGTCGAGGGCACCCGTGGGTTCGTCGGCCAGCACGATCTCAGGGTCGTTCACCAGCGCGCGGGCAATCGCGACGCGCTGCATCTGACCGCCCGAGAGCTGGGCAGGCTTCTTGTTGATATGGCCGCCCAGACCCACGCGCTCGAGCGCTGCCGTCGCCCGGCGCGTGCGCTCGGCCGGCGCGATGCCCGCCAGGGTGAGAGCAAGCTCGACGTTGGCGAGCACCGTCTGGTGCGGGATGAGGTTATAACTCTGGAAGATGAAGCCCACGCGGTGGTTACGATAGGTGTCCCACTCGGCGTCACCGTAGTCACGCGTGGAGATGCCGTTGACCACGATGTCACCGGAGTCGGCGTGGTCAAATCCGCCCAAGATGTTCAGAAAGGTGGTCTTGCCTGAGCCGGATGGCCCGAGCACCGCCACGAACTCGTTGTCACGAAAGGTCACCGAAACGCCGTCGAGCGCACGCTGAACCAGATCGCCCGTGGTATACGTCTTGGCGATATCGCGAATCTCAATCATGCATCGGCCTCCCCCGCCGCGCCGCGCTCCGCAAGACGCGCGTTCGTCCACTCCCTGAACAATTCGTAGAGCACCGCCACGATGGGAATGAAGAACACAATGCCCACGATGCCAAACAGGTTGCCGCCCACGAGCGCGGCAATGAGCGTCCACAGGGCGGAAAGCCCCACGGAGGAGCCCACCACGTGCGGGTAGATGAATTGGTTCTCGACGAACTGAACCGCCAGGTAGACGACGACGCAGAGCAGCGCGTGCTCGGGCGAGGCGAGCAGCGTGAGGAACGCGCCGATCGCGCACGAGGCGAACGCGCCCACGTATGGAACGAAGGCGAACAGGGCCGTCAAGAAGCCGATGAGCCCGGCATAGGGCAAGCGAACCACGGAGAACGCGAGGAATATCAGCGTTCCCAGAATGCATGCCTCGACACATTGGCCGGAAAGGAACTTGGAATACGTGTCGGAGGCGAGATGCGCGACATGGCGGATCCGCGCGGCGTGACCCGCATCGAGATGGGCGTCCATGACGCGATTCACCTGACGGCCGAGCGTGCGTTTGCTCGCCAAGACGTACACGGCGATCACGAAGGCGAACACGGTGCTGGAGATAACCGAGACCGTCGAGCGCGCCGCCGCGAACACCGAGGTCGCGACCGACCCGAGGCCGAAACTCAGTAATCCTTCGAGCCCCGACGCGGAACCATCAGCCGCGGAGGAGCTGGAGTGTTGGAACACCTTGGCGAGCCTGTCGACGTCGAAGCCGCTCTCGGCGAGCGCCCGCTCGATCTCGGGAAGGCGCTCGGCAAGCAACGGCGCGATCGTCTTGGCAGAGGCGACGAGTTGAGGGACGAGCATGGTCACCGCAAGTACGGCGACGCCTGCGATGAGGATGAGCACGATGACGATGCTCGCCATGGTGACGGTGCCCGGGCGAGGCCGGTGCTTCTCAGGCAGCCGGGAGGTAAGACGAGCAAGCAAGCGCTCCATGCCCGAAACGGGCACGTTCAGAACGAAGGCGAAACCCAGGCCAAGTAGAACGGGGAACAAGATGTCGACGATCGCGGACAGGGCACCCAGTACCACGTCGAGATGGGAAACGGCGACGTGCAGGCACACGCCAAAGGCAATGAGCAAAGCGATGCGGCGGGTCTGCTGATCGAACATGAGCCCTTTCGGTCTGGTCTCGCGTCCGTCCTGACGGACGCCTCGTGCATATCAACTGTTTATACCCAAATCGCCGTGGTTAGCGCGTCCAAAAGTCATAGATAGCCTGGGAGTATAGGCGCTGCCATAGGCGGACGGATGCGAATAGTCGCGCAGAAACAGCGGATCGTACTCGTATCCCGAAAAATCGGCGACCTCCACGTCCATGCGATCGCATATCGCGCGGATCGTCGTGTAGTACGCCTCGCGCACCTCCCGCGTGTAGATGGTCTGGTCGTACGCCTTGCCCTTGACGGGCTGGATAACGATGAGCGGCTCTACGCCCACTTGCCGGCAAACGTCGAGCATGAGCTCGAAATCCTCGTATTCCTGCTGGCTGAAGTACACGCCGTCGTCCACGTGCCAGGCGCGCTGGGCACCGTCGAGCCAGGCTGCGAACTTCTTCTCGTACCAGCCATCGTAAAAACCATACTCGTTGTTAGACGAGCCCTTGGACGCACGCTGCTTACCCTCCTCGATGAGCGCGCCCAATCGAGCGCGGCGGTTTTTCCTCCCGCGGTGCCTGCTTGCCCGCACTCGCCTTGGGGTCATGCGGCTCCCCCGCCCCATCCGCGCGCAACGACTGCGCGAGGCGCAGGTCGGAGGCGAGCGAGGTCGCAGCGCGATCCGCGGCGTTCACGAATCCCAAAGGCGTGGAGGCGCTCCCGTCGGCATCTTCAACGCCATATGTTCGCACGCGCTCGACAACACGAGCCTTCATCTCACGCGAAATGGAGGGGTTCGCCATGAACGCATCGTAGGCGCCTTGCGAAAACACGCCGGGAAAGGTACTCGCCGGATCCCGATAGCACATGAACCACTGCATGCTCGCAAAGATGACGACGCGACGGCTCCCCTTTGGCATATGGGGAGCGAACGCGCCAACCTCAATCGCCTGCCACAGGTCATTGACGCCAGCCCGCCCCGCCACAACCGAGGTGACGCCATATCGCCCATCGGCGAACAGACGGCCCGGATGAGCGGGGCCCGCAGGGGCCGAATTGAGCTCGGAAGAGCCGAGAATAAGCCGCGGCTCGTCTCCACCCCTTCGGAGCGCATCGTACTCGCCCGCCATGAAATCCCAGCTCGCAACCTCCGCGTAACTGGGATACGCCGTCCTCAAGTCCGAAGGCGGCAGGGCGCGCACGCCACCCGCGCACACAAAGGCAACACCGGCACTCGAAATCAGCGCAAGCGCGGCGCATACCGCAATGAGACGCTTCATATCATGCTCCCTCCTCTCGCTATCGGTCGCATGCTAAAACTCGGCGTAAACCGGAGCAGCCGGCGCGCCGTACGGAGAGCAGATGAAAAACCACACAAGCAGGGCGGCGAGTGCCACAAGCGCGCACGTCCAGGCGATCGCCGCAGAAACCGAGCCCCCATACCACCATGCTCGCACGCGCTCCACCACATGCGACACGGACGCCACGGGTGACACCGCACTCCCGGTTCGCCCAAAACGCCCTCCGGAGGCGCTCACAAGCGCACCGCGATCTGCTCGATGATCTTATTCACCGTGTTCATCTCCTTGCGCTCAACCGCCGTGGGCGCGATTTCGACCCCGAAGTTCTCCTCAATGCCAACGAGCACCTCGATGGCGCGAGCGAGTCGAGCAGACCCGCCTCGAACAGGTCGACATCGCGTTCCTCGCGCACCGCCTCGTCATCGCAGATCTCTTCGAGCATCTCGAGTACCCGGGATTCGATCTCGTTCTTGTCCATTGCCATGGGAAATTCCTTTCTCTCATGCGCCACGCAGGCGCCTTGTCTATATGCCGACGAGCTCATCGTCAGCCTAACGCCGCCGCAATCAGGCCCGAGACCTGCCCTGAGAACAGGGCGAACCCCAAGACCACGAGCTGCAAGGTGACAAACCACGACGCCACCTTGTACCAACCCTCCTTGCGATGGCGCTTATGGAATGAGCTGCGCTTTTGGTAGACCTCCGTCACCGCGAGCAGGACACCGTGATAGATACCGTACGCAAGGTAGTCCACCGTCAATCCGTGCCAAGCCCCCATAAGCGCCATGTCGACCATGTAGGCGGCGCACGCCGTCTGCAGCCTGCTCGAAAAGAGCTTGCGCTTGGTCGCCATGCGAACGAACCGCATGAACACGAAGTCGCGCAGCCACGTCGACAGCGTTATGTGCCAGCGGTTCCAAAAATCCTTGATATCGACGGCGATGTACGGGGCGCGAAAATTCGCCGGAACGGCGATGCCAAAGCACCGTCCCAAGCCCATCGCCATAAGCGAGTACCCGGCGAAATCAAAGAAGAGGTACGCCGCGTACCCATATGCCCGAAGCACTTCACGGCAGGCGACGGGCATAGTGAGCGCATCGAGCGTGAGCGTGCCGGCGGGAGCGCAACTCGCGTCGTAGAACCCCCGCGCAATCGTCGCGAGGACGAGTTGCATTGCGGCGCCCGCGAACATCATCATGACGCCGCGCGTGAGCAGGTCGGCGTAATCGGAGCGCGGTCTAGGGGCGTGGATGTCCTCGACGAAGCGCCTGGATCGATCGATCGGTCCCGAGGTGAACGTGGCGAAGAAGGTCAGGAAATACAGATAGTCGAGCGGATCCATGCGCTCGATGAGGCCGTCGCGCATCTCGATGAGAACCTGCACCGCCTTAAAGGTGATATAGGAGATGCCTATGAACCCCAGCAGGTCCCGGTCAAACACCGCCCCAACCTTATAGATCACCAGCGGGACGATGGTGGATAGCAGGGCCGCGCGATAGACCGCAAGGCTTTTGGCACCGCCTTCGGTACACCAGCTGCGATGCACCGCATAGGCACCCAGCGAAGCGATAGTGAGAAAGACGCCAAGCGCTGCCAGACCCTGTGGATTCCCGGTAAACAGCAGTGCCATCATCAGACACGACGCCGTCATGCCATATGCCCTCATGGACCTGCCCGTGAGGCCGAGAACGGCGGCGGGCACCACCAGGAAGGCAGATGCCATGAAGAACGACGGCGAGGTATAAAAACCCATGCGTCCTCCTAGCAGCCCGCGCTCTGCAGGCTCCGGCGATCGAGCTTGCCATTGCCCGTCATGGGCAGTGAATCTCGAAATGCAACCTTCTTGGGAATCATGTAGTGTGGAAGCGTCGCCTTTAGACGCTCCTTCAGCGCGAGCCCCTCCCTAAACGGCGTCTGCTCAAGCGGGCGCGCGGGCACCACGTGCGCCACCAGGTGCGACACCTTCCCGTCGCGATATGTGGCCGTCACCGCGGCAGCGGCGACTTCGGGGAGCCGGCGCAGCTGCTCCTCTATTTCCCCCAGTTCAATGCGGAAGCCGTTGAGCTTCACCTGAAGATCCAGGCGACCGCGGAAGTGAAGCATGCCGTCCTCGTCGAGCATGCCCTCATCGCCCGTGCGGTACGCCCGCACCTGCTCGCCATCGAGCTCGGCCTGCCCAAATGCCCGCGCGGTGAGGTCGTCGCGGCCAAAGTAGCCACGTGCAACGGTGTTCCCCTCGATTACGACCTCGCCGAAAAACGCCCGGCTCGCAATCGGATCCATCCGCATCCACGATGCGCAAGCGCGTGCCAGGACGCGGGACGCCTACGGGCAGGGGCTCGTCGGAAGACGCCATGTCTGCCGTGACTTCAACCGAGGTCACTGCCACCGTCGACTCCGTCGGTCCGTACGTGTTGAGGATGCGGGCAGTTGGAAAGCGCTCGAGAAGATGGGCGGCTACCATGTTGGGGAGCGTCTCACCGCAAAAGATGAACAGGCGAAGATCGGGCAGGAGCTTATCGCGAAACTCCACGTTCGCCAGACACAGCTCGGCAAACGATGGGGTCGAAACCCACACCTGGACGCCGCTGTCCGCAAGGGCCTTCATCTGGGATGAAGCGGAGCTTTGCGTTGCGGAGGCAAGGGAGTAGAGGGATCCCCCGCTCGCGAGGGCACCGGCCATCTCAAAGACCGACAGGTCGAAGGAGAAAGGCGCCTGATCGAGCCAAACGGCGCCCAGGGAACGGCCTTCGTCCGCCATACGGGCGAGCTCCACGTCCCAAGCGCAGAAGTTGTCAAAGCACGCTGCGGTTATCTCAACGCCCTTGGGGGCACCCGTCGACCCCGAGGTAAACAGAATGTAGGCGATGTCTTCGCCTGCAATCCACGCCCGCGATCGCTTTCGCCACCCGTCGCGGCGATGCGACAGAACTCGTCTTGGGACAACACCGTGAGCGGCGGCATCTCCTCGACACGCGGAATATCCTCGGTAGCCAAAACCAGCGGACACGACCCTTCGTGCGTGATTTGCCTTGCGATGGACGCGACGCGTTTGGCGGGAACCGAGGTGCAGTCGACGGGAACATACGGACACCCGGCCTTCATGCAGGCGAGGAATCCCACCACCATGAAGGGGTCCTTATTCCCGTACACCATGACCGGGACGCCCCGTTCGACATGAGCCGATATATATGCCGCGAGCGCGTCGGACGCCGCCCACACCTCGCCGTAATCGAACTCAGCGCCCGTCGACACGCGCACCGCCGGAGCATGGTGCCGCTCACGGGCAACCGCCTCGATCATCTCCAAATACTTCATGCCATATCACTTCCCCGTCCGCGTTCGTTCGCGTTTTCGACAGACCGCTAGAGCCTACCCCCCCCCGTCGCCCTTTTGGCAAGAGTGCTTGGGTTTCCCTTATGCGGCATCGCCCATTGTGCCCGCGCAATGGTTAAGAAAGGCTTACGACCGGGTGACATTGCCGTAAGACTGGTTATGAATGGCTGAAGTCGCAGACGGGGCGGGCGGGAGAGGTCGTTGTGTCGTTTTGGCCCCATGGGCAAATTGCCTGATGGTCCGCAGCGCCAAATGGGGGGCGTGGCGTATTATTGAAGGGTTAGCAATCCGTCTGGTTCAAGGCGGTTCGGACGCACCTTTCGGACGCGCCCGAACGACCGCCGCCAGCGGCCCAACCCGTCCACAGAAGGGCAGGACTCAATGGTCTCTCGCGTGTACGTAGAGAAGAAACCCGGGTTTGACGTCGAGGCGAAGCAGCTGCTCACCGAGCTCCGCGACACCTTGGGCATCGAGGCGCTCACGGCTTTGCGCGTCATTAACCGTTATGACGTCGAGGGTATCGACGAGAAGTTGTTCGCACGCTGCGTGCCCACCGTATTCTCCGAGCCGCAAGTCGACGCCGTGTACAAGGAGCTGCCCGCCGATGCTGCTCACCTCTTCGCCGTCGAGGCGCTGCCCGGCCAGTTCGACCAGCGCGCCGCCTCCGCCGCCGAGTGCGTCCAGCTCATCTCCCAGGGCGAGCGCCCCACCGTGCGCTGCGCCAAGGTGTACGTGCTCTCCGGCGAGCTCTCCGCCGAGGACCTCGACGCCATCAAGGGTTACGTGGTGAACCCCGTCGAGTCGCGCATCGCCGCGCTCGAGCTCCCGGACACCCTCACTCAAGAGATTCCCGATCCCGAGCCGGTCGAGGTCATCGACGGCTTCCGCGAGATGGACAAGGCGCCCTCGCGGCGTTCATCGCCGATCGCGGCCTGGCCATGGACGAGGCGGACATCGCCTTCTGCCAGCAGTACTTCAAGGGCGAGGATCGCGACCCCACCATCACCGAGATCCGCGTCATCGATACGTACTGGAGTGACCACTGCCGTCATACCACCTTTGGCACCAACCTCCAGAACATCGAGATCGACGACGCCGCCGTCGAGGCCGCGTTCGACCGCTACATGGAGATGCGCCATGAGCTTGGCCGCGACGAGAAGCCCGTCTGCCTCATGGACATGGGCACCATCGGCGCCAAGTGGCTTAAAGCGCAGGGCATCCTCACCAACCTCGACGAGTCCGAGGAGATCAACGCCTGCACCGTCAAGGTGACCGTCGACGTCGACGGCGAGGACCAGGACTGGCTGTTCCTCTTCAAGAACGAGACCCACAACCACCCCACCGAAATCGAGCCCTTCGGCGGCGCCGCCACCTGCGTGGGCGGTGCCATCCGCGACCCGCTCTCCGGGCGCTCCTACGTCTACCAGGCAATGCGCGTCACCGGCGCGGCCGACCCGACTGTCCCCGTGAGCGAGACCATCGCCGGCAAGCTGCCGCAACGCAAGATCGTGACCACCGCGGCCGCCGGCTACTCCTCCTACGGCAACCAGATCGGACTGGCCACGGGCCAGGTCTCTGAGCTGTACCACCCCGGCTACATGGCCAAGCGCATGGAGGTGGCGCCGTGGTGGGCGCCACCCCGGCGAGCCACGTCCGCCGCGAGTGCCCCGCCCCCGGCGACAAGATCATCCTGCTCGGTGGCCGCACCGGCCGTGACGGCATCGGCGGCGCCACCGGCTCCTCCAAGGCCCACAACGTCGAGTCCATCGAGAAGGACGGCGCCGAGGTCCAGAAGGGCAATGCCCCCATGGAGCGCAAGCTGCAGCGCCTCTTCCGCCGCGGCGACGCCTGTCGCCTCATCAAGCGCTGCAACGACTTCGGCGCGGGCGGCGTGTCCGTCGCCGTGGGCGAGCTCGCCGACGGCCTCTACATCGACCTCGACATGGTCACCAAGAAGTACGACGGCCTGGACGGCACCGAGCTCGCGATTTCCGAGTCCCAGGAGCGCATGGCCGTCGCCGTGGCCGAGGAGGACGTCGAGGAGTTCATGGGCTACGCCGCCGAGGAGAACCTCGAGGCGACCGTGATCGCCGAGGTCACGCATGAGGCCCGCGTCCGCATGGCCTGGCAGGGCGACGCCATCGTCGACCTCTCCCGCGACTTCCTCAACTCCAACGGCGCGCCCAAGTACCAGGACGTCCACGTCGTGGCCCAGGGCATCGCCCCCATCGACCCCGAGAGCGAACTCGCCGAGGCCGCGCTCGAGGAGTTCGGCACCTCGAGGCATCTACGAGAGCACCGTCCCCATGGTGCCGGGCGCCGAGACCTGCGAGTCTTTCCACGACGCCATGACCGAGCTCGTGAGCGACCTCAACGTGTGCTCCAACAAGGGCCTGTCCGAGCGCTTCGACTCCACCATCGGCGCCGCGACCGTCCTCATGCCCTTCGGCGGCACCCGGCAGCTCACCCCGAGCCAGGCCATGGTCGCCAAGTTCCCGGTCGACGGCGAGACCACCACGGTCTCTGGCATGGCCTGGGGGTTCAACCCCTACATCATGGACGCCGACCAGTACCGCGGCGCCTATCTCTCCGTGGTCGAGAGCATCTCGCGCCTCGTGGCCACCGGCTTCGACCATGAGAAGGTCTACCTGTCCTTCCAGGAGTACTTCGAGCGCCTGCGCGATGTGCCCGAGCGCTGGGGCAAGCCCATGGCCGCCGTACTGGGAGCGCTCATGGCCCAAGTCGAGCTCGGCGCCGGCGCCATCGGCGGCAAGGACTCCATGTCCGGCTCCTTCGAGGACCTCGACGTCCCGCCCACGCTCGTGTCCTTCGCCGTGGCCGTCGACAAGCTCGCCAACATCGTCTCGCCCGAGTTCAAGGGCGCCGGCCATCGCGTCGCCTGATCCAGCCCTCCTACCAGGTCGACGACCTGCTGCCCGAGACCGACTCCCTGCTCGCCGCCTTCAGCGCCGTCGAGGACCTCGTGCGCGAGGGCAAGGCGCTCTCCGTCTCCACCGTCGGCTTCGGCGGCTTGGCAGAGGTCCTGTTCAAGGCCTGCCTGGGTAACCGCATCGGCTTCGAGGTTTCCGAGGCCTACTACGAGGCTGCGCCCGCGACCTGTTCGACCACTCCTACGGCTGCTTCATCGTCGAGCTCGACGAGGACGCCGCGCTGCCCGAGGTCGACGGCGCGTGCGTGGTCGACCTCGGCGTGACGTGCGAGCCCTACGAGCTCACCGCCTACGGCGAGACCCTTGATCTGGACGAGCTGCAGGAGGCCTGGGCGACGCGCTCGAGGGCGTGTTCCCCTATCGCAGCGCCGCCGACGACGTTGACGCGCCCGAGGAGCTCCGATCCCCGAGGAGCCGCTACCGCTCGAGAGGAGGGCCGCATCCGCGCGACCTACGGCGGCCTCAAGATCGCAAAGCCCCGCGTGATCATCCCGGTCTTCCCCGGCAACAACTGCGAGTTCGACTCCGCCCGCGCCTTCCGCGCCGCCGGAGCCGAGGCCGACGTCTTCGTAATCAACAACCTCACGCCCGAGAACGTCGCCGAGTCCACGCGCGAGCTCGCACGGCGCATTCGCGAGTCCCAGATCGTCATGATCCCCGGTGGCTTCTCCGGTGGCGACGAGCCCGACGGTTCCGCCAAGTTCATCACCGCGTTCTTCCGCGCGCCCGAGGTCACCGAGGCGGTTCGCGACCTCCTGCAGTCCCGTGACGGCCTGATGCTCGGCATCTGCAATGGCTTCCAGGCGCTCGTCAAGCTCGGCCTGGTGCCCTACGGCGACATCGTGGACGCCACCGCGGACGCGCCGACGCTGACCTTCAACCAGATCGGCCGCCACCAGAGCCGCCTGGTTCGCACCCGCATCTGCAGCGATCTCTCGCCCTGGCTATCCCAGTGCAACGCGGACGAGCTCTACACCGTGGCCATCTCCCACGGCGAGGGCCGCTTCGTCGCGAACGACGAGGTGCTCGGGCAGCTCCGCGCCGGCGGCCAGATCGCCACGCAGTACGTCGACGTGGCCGGCATGCCATCCATGGACCTCGACGTGAACCCCAACGGCTCCGTCGCCTGCATCGAGGGCATCACCTCCCCCGACGGCCGCGTGTTCGGCAAGATGGGCCATGTGGAGCGCCGCGGCAACGGCCTGTACAAGAACGTCCCCGGTGAGAAGTTCATGCCCCTGTTCGAGAGCGGCGTGGCCTACTTCGGGTAGGCAGATCCCCCAAATGGTCCTCCTCGTGGGGTCCGCATATAACGCCTTCGAGCGCCGCCGGCTGTTCTGCCGACGGCGCTCTTCCATTTGCGCCCGCCTCCTCATTTGCGCCCGCTCGCGCAATCGCTCGTAATTGAGGTTTTCGTATTCGTTTCCCTAAAAGTCAAAGTAGAGGACGCCATTCAGCAAAAAATCCTGACCTTTTGCTAGATTTCCCGCCGCTCTACTTTCCGAAATCCCAAATCGAGTACGAAAAACCTCAACTTCCTAATTCCCCCGTTGGCACTATGTGCTCCGTAGTCAGTCTGCACCGATCCACGTTTGGGCCATGGCGCGCTGGCGCCCCCCTTTCAAGCACCCGAGTTAGCGGGCTTCAAGCCACGCGCCACCACGACTCAAAATAACGTATTCTCTGTTCAAGCCCACACAAGAAAGGTCGATCCATGCACCAGCCCATGAAGCAACACCCGGAACGAGCCATCAGCGAAGAGGAGGCCCGCAAAATCCTCCGCATCGGCGAGCACTGCGTCGTCGCCACGGTCGATGCTGACGGACACCCCTACGCCACGCCGCTCTCCTACGTCCTGGACGGTGACGCCCTGTTGATCCACACGGGCATCGCGGGAGGCCAGAAGACCGAGGACTGGAAGCGCGACCCGCGCGTGTGCGTCACCGTCGCCGTGGATATGGACCCAGTTTACGTCGAGGAGGACGGTGCTCCCGGCTTCTTCACCACGCGCTTCGCGAGTGTGATTGCCACGGGTACCGTTCGTCCCGTTGAGGACACCGCGCTTATGCGACGCGCCTTGGCACAGATCTGCCTTAAATACTGCCCCGAGCACAAGGACAAGATTGGCGCAGCGATCGACTGGGAGCTCCCCGCGACCGCAATTTGGGCAATCGATCTCAATCATATCTCCGGTAAGGCGGGACGCCGCATCCCCAACGGTAAGGGAACCGTCACCGGCAATCTGGACGGATAGACCACCTACCCCCTTCCCACAAATCGTACGGGAGGGCACACGCTCCATGCGCCGCACACGCCGTCGGCATGGCACACGTCAACTGCCCCACCGCTTCGCATCCGTATCACCGTCCATTCCATTGACCCCGAAAGGACCACTATGGAACTCATCACCGCCCGCCTTGTCCTGCGCCCCTGGCTCGACAGCGACGCAACCGAGCTCTACGCGCTCGCCCGAGATCCACGTATAGGTACCGCCGCAGGCTGGCCTCCACATGAAAGCGAAGAGCAGAGTCTCGACATCCTCCGCAATGTCTTGCGGGGACCCGAGCAATATGCCGTCACCCTCAGATGCGACGGCACGCTCATAGGTGCAATAGGACTTAAGACGATCGATGATTGCGATTATCTAGAGGGACCCGATGAGTACTCCGCAGGCTACTGGATCGGCGCGCCGCATTGGGGTAAGGGATACGCCCCGGAGGCGTTCTCCGCGCTCATCGAGCATGCGCAACGCGACCTGGGAGCTCGAGCGATGTACGCCGACCACTTCCTCGATAACGCCCAATCGCATCGTGTGATGGAGAAGTGCGGTCTCAAGCCCCTGCGGACAGCCGAGGTTAGCGCGCTGTACCCCGAAGGCTCGCGCGAGGTCCTCATCATGCAGCGCGAACTCAGGCCGGACGGCGAGGCGAACGGCTCATCAGGGTTATGACACGGCAATCGGTTTTGCACGGTCGTCCCCACGCCGCCAAAAGGCCTAATTCATCGAATCCAAGGCTTCCTTCCAGCGTTTTGAAGCCGATCGAATGTCCATGCGGCGTTTGCGGGACTCGTTGAGGGCAGCACGACCGCGGGCAATCCAACCCGATCCTGCAGGTGCTTGGCGTATAGACGCCCCGCCGTTCCGCCATTGCACACGACATGCCGAATGGGCGCCACCTCAAGCACACGCTCGATGTCTACAGGCTCCACGTTTGCGATGCTCGCATCGCTCGAACCCTTAATGTCGCATTGCGCCACCACGTCCCACAGCGCAATACCATGCGCAAGCAAGAGCGCGCACTTCTCAGGGATCGATTGGGGGACTTTCGCTCGCAGGCAAGACGCTAAAACGCGCCAAAATCGGTTCTGGGGATTTCCGTAATAGAAGTCGTTCGCGCGCGAAAGTACCGAGGGAAAGGAGCCGAGCACTAAAATGCGTGAGCGCTCGTCGTATACCGGTTCAAACCCGTGCGATATGCGTTGATACTCAGGCATGATCTTCCTCCTATCTCCACGAGAGCCTCCGCGCGAGTGGGTATAAGCGACTAGAATACCATCATCTTTAGAAGGGATCATCATGTCAGCCAACCACGACCTTGTCCTGTATTATCGCCCCACGTGCCCGTTTTGTATCCGCGTCACGGACTTCATGAGGAGCCGCGGCATCGAAATTCCCCTGCGCAATATCAGCATCGACTCCGAGGCGGCGCGTACACTCGTTTCGGTGGGTGGCAAGCAGCAGGTTCCGTGCCTGTTCATCGACGGCAAGCCGCTCTACGAATCAAGCGATATCATCGCTTGGCTCGATGCCAACTTCTAAGCTCATCCCCCACCGCAAAACATACGTGCACTGTCGCCGAACAAAGGCATACAGGGGAACGTGTCTCATCCAGACGGGCTCATCGCCATAACCGCGGTGAGCCCGCCTCCCTCTGCGACAGGCCAAAGGCAGAGAACGCGAACCCTACTGCTCTGCCGATACGTAATCCTCATCGACCGTGATTTTGGGCACGGCATCGGGGTACTCTTCGACAACAAGGGCCGACAAGCGAGATTTGAACTCCTGGGGACTCAGCTCACAATCAGCAGGATGCAGCGAATCGAAAATAACATTGGTATGCGTAGGCCCCGGTACACACCGAAGATCATGAATGCTCGCGTGAGGGCTGATGCTCTGCGCTAAAGCATTAATCTTGTTGCGCATATCGGCGACATGGGGATCATTCGTGACGATGGGGTCGTAATGAAGGGTGACAATGAGCCCGTCCTCGTCCTTGAACGCCTGCTCGATATTATCAAGTGTGTCGTGGCTCTCGAGCGGATCGGTCTCAGCTGCCATCTCAACGTGCGCGCTGGCGAATTGCCTGCCCGGGCCGTAGTCGTGCACCATGAGGTCATGCGTGCCGAGGACCCCAGGGTAGCTCATGATTATTGATCGGATATGCTGAACAAGCTCAGGGTCGGGTGCTTGTCCAAGTAGCGGATTGACCGTGTCGCGGATGAGCTCGATGCCGCTCCAACCGATATAGGCGCCCACTGCGAGGCCCGCCCAGGCGTCCAAATTAATCCCCGTGATACGGGCGAATATTGCACAAATGAGCACCGCCCCCGTGGCAAGGACGTCATTTTTGGAATCCTGGGCGGTTGCAAGCAGTGTTTCGGATTTGATTTTCTCCCCGAGCACGTGATTCAGATGAGCCATCCATTGTTTGAGCCCCATAGATCCCACAAGGACACCCACCAACGCAAGCGAGAATTCGACGTCAGAGGGGTTGATGATCTTATCAATCGAGGATTTGACGAGCTCGACGCCGATCATAAGCACGAGAACAGCGACGACAAGCCCCGAGAGATACTCGAAGCGACCATGACCATACGGATGCTCCGGGTCGGCGGGCTTACTGGCGAGCTTGAAACCCAGGACGCTCACGATATTCGAGCTCGCGTCACTCAGATTGTTGAGTGCATCGGCAACGATGGACACAGAGCCAGAGAGAACGCCCACCAGCCCCTTGCCAAGGCAAAGCACGACATTGAGCGCAATGCAGACAAAACCGGCAAGCTCGCCGACCTTGCCGCGGTCACCTTCTGCGCGTCGCATAATCCAATCAACCATACGTACCCCGAATCTCTTTACCGTACAGCCCCATAGCGCAATTGCAATTTGACAATGGTAGCACCGAACAGGACGGGTGGCACGCTACGTAAGCAACGACAATCAACTCTAGAGACACAAAAAGGCCGTCACCCCTAGGTGACGGCCTTGAAGATTGCGCTATCAAGCAATCGACTTAGAGCTTGATCTCGATGTCGACACCGGCAGGCAGGTCGAGGCGCATGAGCGAGTCGACGGTACCGGGCGTGGGATCGAGGATGTCAATGAGACGCTTGTGAGTGCGCATCTCGAACTGCTCACGGGAGTCCTTGTTCACGTGGGGCGAACGGATGACCGTGTACAGGTTGCGCTCGGTCGGCAGAGGGATGGGGCCGGAAACGCGAGCACCGGTCTTCTGAGCGGTCTCAACGATGAGCTTGGCGGACTGATCGACGACCTCGTGATCATAGCCCTTCAGGCGGATCCTGATCTTCTGGCTGGACAACTTAACCTCCAACAATGGATGAGCGAGGGCACCCTCGCGGTGTTACACGTACGGGCGAGGGACCTTAGTTGGTACCGTTCTTCGCCATGACCTCGTCCACGATGGACTTGGGAGCCGGCTCGTAGGAGTCGAACTGCATGGTGTAGGTAGCACGGCCCTGGGTCTGGGAGCGAAGGTCGGTAGCGTAACCGAACATCTCGCCCAGCGGCACCTTGGCACGGATGAGCTTGCTGTTCCTGCGATCCTCCATACCCTCGATCTTGCCGCGGCGACCGGAGAGGTTGCCCATAACGTCGCCCATATACTGCTCGGGGGTCTCGACCTCGACAGCCATGATCGGCTCGAGCAGCTGCGGATCGGACTTCTTGAGGGCGTCCTTGATAGCCATGGAACCGGCGATCTTGAAGGCGGCCTCGGAGGAGTCGACCTCGTGGTAAGAACCGTCGAACAGGGTGACCTTAACATCGAGGACCGGGAAGCCGGCGATAACACCGGTGTTCAGGGCCTCCTGGATGCCCTTATCGATGGACGGGATGTACTCCTTGGGCACGACGCCGCCGACGATAGCGTTGACGAACTCGTAGCCGAAGCCCTCCTCCATCTTCTCGAGCTTGATGACGGCGTGGCCGTACTGACCGCGACCGCCGGACTGACGGACGAACTTGCCCTCAGCCTTCTCGACGTCGTGACCAGCGGTCTCGCGGTAGGCAACCTGGGGCTTGCCAACGTTAGCGTCAACCTTGAACTCGCGGAGCAGACGGTCGACGATGATCTCGAGGTGCAGCTCGCCCATGCCGGCGATGATGGTCTGGCCGGTCTCGTGGTTGGTGGACACCGTGAAGGTCGGGTCCTCCTCGGCGAGCTTGGTCAGAGCCAGGGACATCTTGTCCTGCTCGGCCTTGGTCTTGGGCTCGATGGCAACGTCGATAACGGGCTTAGCGAACTCGATCTTCTCGAGGACGATCTCCTTGCCCTCGGTGCACAGGGTGTCACCGGTAGTGGAGTTCTTGAAGCCGACGCAAGCGACGATGTCGCCGGCACAGGCGTCGTCACGATCGATACGCTCGGCGGCGTTCATCTCGAGGATACGGCCGAGACGCTCGCGCTGACCGTTGGAAGCGTTGACCACGTAGGAGCCGGACTCGGCGCGGCCGGAGTAAACGCGAACATAGGTGAGCTTACCGACGAACGGGTCGGTCATGATCTTGAAGACCAAGCCGGAGAAGGGCTCGTCGAAGGAAGGATGGCGCTCAATCTCCTCGCCGGTGTCCGGATCGGTACCGGTGACGGCCTCGACGTCGATCGGGCTGGGCAGGTAGTCGACGACAGCGTCGAGCAGCTCCTGGACGCCCTTGTTCTTGTAGGCGGAGCCACGAAGACGAGGTTGAGCTCGTTGGCCAGAACGCCCTTGCGCAGAGCAGCCTTGAGCTCCTCGACGGTGAAGTCCTCCTCCATGAGGATCTTCTCCATGAGCTCGTCGTCAAAGTTGGCAGCAGCGTCGAGGAGCTCCTCGCGCTTGGTGGCAGCGATGTCAGCGAACTCAGCCGGGATCTCGTCCATCGGCTCGGGGTAGGTCATGCCCTTCGCGTCGGCCTTGAAGTCCCATGCAGTCATGGTGACCAGGTCGATGACGCCCCAGAAGTTGTCCTCGGCGCCCATCGGGACCTGAGCAGCCACGGCGTTAGCGTCGAGGCGATCCTTCATGGTCTCGATAGCGTTGAAGAAGTCAGCCCCCACGCGGTCATACTTGTTGATGAAGGCGATGCGGGGGACGTTGAAGGTAGAAGCCTGACGCCAAACGGTCTCAGACTGGGGCTGAACGCCGGCAACGGCGTCGAACACGGCGACGGCGCCATCGAGGACGCGCAGGCAGCGCTCGACCTCGGCGGTGAAGTCAACGTGGCCCGGGGTGTCGATGATCTGGATGCGGTAGTCCTTACCGTCCTTGTTCCAGAAGCACGTGGTAGCAGCGGAGGTAATGGTTACGCCGCGCTCCTGCTCCTGAACCATCCAGTCCATGGTGGCAGCGCCCTCATGGACCTCACCGATCTTGTGGGTCTTACCGGTGTAGTAAAGAATACGCTCGGTCGTGGTGGTCTTACCGGCATCGATGTGAGCCATGATGCCGATGTTACGGGTATCGGAAAGCTTGTACTTGGGCTTAGCCATGTCTTAAGTCCCTTCCCTGAATTACCAGCGGTAGTGAGAAAACGCGCGGTTGGCCTCGGCCATCTTGAAGACGTCCTCGCGCTTCTTCACGGAAGCACCAACGCCGTTGGAGGCGTCCATGATCTCGGCGGCCAGACGCTCGGCCATGGTCTTCTCCTTGCGGGCGCGGGAGAAGTTGACCATCCAGCGGATGCCCAGCTGAGTGGAACGACGGGCGTTGACCTCCATGGGGACCTGGTAGGTAGCGCCACCAACGCGCTTGGGCTTGACCTCAAGCGTGGGCTTGATGTTGTCCATGGCCTTCTTGAAGACGGCGAGGGCGTCCTCACCGGTCTTCTCGGCGACCATATCGAAGGCGGTGTAGACGATACGCTCAGCGGTGGCCTTCTTGCCGTCAAGAAGGACCTTGTTGATGAGCTGCGTCACGAGGCGGTTGTTGTAAACAGCATCAGGCTGGACCTCGCGGCGGTGAGTTTTAGCTGCACGACGCGGCATATTGAATCTCCTCTATCTGAATGGGATCTGGGTCAATCGTCGATCGACTACTTCGGGCGCTTCGCGCCGTACTTGGAACGACCCTGCTTACGGTTGGCGACGGGGGCGCAGTCATAGCAGCCGCGAAGGATGTGGTAACGCACACCAGGCAGGTCGCGAACACGACCGCCGCGGACGAGCACGATGGAGTGCTCCTGCAGGTTGTGACCCTCGCCGGGGATGTAAGCGGTGACCTCGATGCCGTTCACGAGGCGCACACGGGCGACCTTGCGAAGAGCCGAGTTCGGCTTCTTAGGGGAGGTGGTGAACACGCGGGTGCACACACCGCGCTTCTGGGCGTTGCTCTTGAGAGCGGCGTTCTTGGACTTCTTGGGGACCGAGCGACGGCCCTGGCGAACCAGCTGGTTGATAGTAGGCAAAGCGTACTCCTTCTCGAAATATCCAGCTTCCATTCCATGTGCAACGGCATATTAAGGGGCGTCAGCACCCGCCCACAAAACACGCATTTCGCTATGATACGCGCGCGTATCTGGGCGGTCAACAGACCACGCGTCCGCGCGTTTCCCTATTTGGGGCATATTCCGCAGAGTCTCCACAAACAGCGAAAAGCCCGCCCTCCCCTTTTGGGAAGACGGGCTTTAGCAATAGGTGAACCGCGAGCGGGGCTCAGGCGCCCCAGATCGCCCTGAAAGAGGAGGGCGCACGCCTAGCGTGCGGCGCCCGACGATTGAAGGGCGAGGTGGGGTGCCTGAGGCACGCGCAGCTTAGTCCTCCTGCTCCTCGGGGTAGACCTCGTCAGTGTCGACGAGCTTGTTCAGAAGCTCGTCGAGGGAGGCCATGTCCTCGTTGATGACGCCGTTGCCGTCCTTGGACTGCGCAGGGGCGCCGAGCATCTCCTCGTCGGAGTCGAGGTGATGGCGCGGGGCGCTCGTGCCGAGCAGGATGTCGTCCGGACCATCCGGGGAGAACACCATCTGCAGCAGCTGGGAGAGGTCCTCCTCGTCGGCAACATCCTCGGAGTTGTCAAGGATGTAGAGCAGGTTGTGCTCCTCAAGACCGTCGCGGAGCTCCTCGATGGCCTTGGCACCAATGCCGTCGATGCGGAGCAGGTCCTCCTCGGACTTGCCCACGAGGTCACCGACGACCTCAATGCCGACCTCGCTGAACTTGTTGGTCCAACGCTGGGAAACACCCAGGTCATCGAAGAGATAGAGGCGCGCGTCCTCGGCGGAGATGGTACGGCCATTGCGGGTGAACTGGCCACCCTCGCCGCCATACTCGCCCGCGCCGAAGTCGAGCTGCTGCGGCAGCTCCTCATCGAGCTCCTTGAGCTCCTCGGGTGCCCAATCGGGGAGCACCTTGGCATGCGGAGAGGTGGGGTTCTCAATGGCCTGGTAGCCATCCTCGGTACGATAAGTCAAACCGGCCTTGGCGTACGGCTTGAGACCGGTGCCCGCCGGGATCTTCTTACCCACGATGACATTGGACTTGAGGTCGAGCAGATGGTCGACCTTGCCCTCGATGGCGGCCTCGGTGAGGACGCCCGCGGTGCGGATGAACGACGCGGAGGACAGCCAGGAGTCGATGGAGGAAGCGACCTTGAGCGTACCCAGAATCGCAGGCTCGGCGGCAGGCGGCGTGAGGCCCAGACGCGCCACGCGATCGACCTCGTCGGCGAACTCGTAGCGGTCCACGTACTGGCCGAGCAGGTAGCGGGAGTCACCGGGGTTGGTGATCTGAACGCGACGCAGCATCTGGCGAGCCATAACCTCGATGTGCTTGTCGTTGAGGTCGACGCCCTGGGAGTTGTAGACCTCCTTCACGTTCTCGACGAACGTGTGCATGGTGGACTCGATGTCGGTGAGCTGGCGCAGGTTGCGGAAGTTCACGAAGCCCTTGGTGATCTGATCGCCGGCGCGGACCTCGCAGCCGTCCTCGATACCGGGCATGAACTGCACGGCGGCGGGAACGCGCTTCTCGTCCAGAATGCGGCTCGGGTCGTCCGAGTCGGTGAGCGTGAGCACATACTCGGACTTCTCGGGCTTGATGGCCAGGTGACCGGAGAACGGGGCCAGGTCGGCCTCGCGACCGAGAATCTTCTCGTTAACGTTGCCGACGATGTCGAACATACGCGAAACGGTCGGGAGACCCTGCGTAATGTCCGCAACGCCCGCGACGCCGCCGGAGTGAATCGTACGCATCGTAAGCTGCGTACCGGGCTCGCCGATGGACTGGGCGGCGATGATGCCGACCGCGGTACCGATGGCGACAGGACGGCGGGTGGAGAGGTCCCAGCCGTAGCACTTCTGGCACACGCCGTACTTGGAGCGGCAGGTGAGCAGTGCACGCAGCGCGACCTTCTTGAGGCCGGCATCGACCATCTTCTTGAGGTCGTCGACGCAGGTGATGTACTCGTCCTTCTTGAACAGGACGGTGCCATCGGCAGCCACGACATCCTCGAGGAAGCAACGACCGACGAGGTCGGCGTTGATGTCCTCGGTGCCCGGGATGATCAGGTTGTACGTGCAGCCCTCAGTGGTGCCACAGTCCTCTTCGCGCACGATGACGTCCTGTGCCACGTCGACGAGTCGACGGGTGAGGTAACCGGAGTCGGAGGTGTGCGAAGCGGTATCGACGAGGCCCTTACGAGCGCCGTAGGTGGAGATGAAGTACTCGAGCGGGAGCAGGCCCTCGCGGAAGTTCGCCTTAATGGGAAGGTCGATCGTCTCGCCGGACATGTCCGCCATGAGGCCGCGCATGCCGCCGAGCTGACGCAGCTGGGCCTTGGAACCACGGGCGCCGGAGTCGGCCATCATGTAGATGGGGTTCTCCTCATCGAACATCGCGAGCATCTTGGAAGCGACCTCGTCGGTAGCGGCGGTCCACTCGTTGACGACCTCGATGTGGCGCTCGGTCTCGTTGAGGAAGCCCTCCTCGAAGTACGCGTTGATCTGGTCGACGTTGCTCTGGGCACGGTCGAGAACCTGCCACTTGTCGTCAGGGATCAGAGCATCCCACACCGAGATGGTGAGGCCGGAGGTGGTGGCGTAGTGGAAACCGGAGTACTTGATGGCGTCGAGGATCGGGGCGACCTCGGCCTCGGGGTAACGATCGCAGCAGTCGGAGACGAGCTTGGCGATGTCGCCCTTAACCATCTTGTAGTTAATGAACTCGTAGTCCGTGGGCAGGCACTGACGGTTGAAGATGATGCGGCCGATGGTGGTCTCGAAGCGAGCGGTCTTGGTGCCGGTCACGTCGTAGTCCACGACCTCGTTCTTGCCAATCTTGACGCGGAACAGCTTGGTGCCGTCCTCGAGCTCGACGTTGGCCTCGGCCTCGGAGACGCGGACCTGGACCTTGGCCTGCAGGTCGACGCCGGCCTCGGCGCGGCAGTCATAGGCGCGCAGGCGTCGTCGAAGCTCGCGAACACGTGGCCCTCGCCCGGCATGCGTCGCGGGCCTGCGTGAGGTAGTACACGCCAATGATCATGTCCTGGGAAGGAATGTTCACGGGCTTGCCCGAAGCCGGCGAGCGCAGGTTGTTGGAGCTCATCATGAGGATGCGCGCCTCGGCCTGAGCCTGGACGGACAGCGGTACGTGCACGGACATCTGGTCGCCGTCGAAGTCGGCGTTGAACGGAGCGCAGACGAGTGGGTGCAGGTGGATGGCCTTACCCTCGACCAGCACGGGCTCGAAAGCCTGGATGGAGAGGCGGTGCAGCGTCGGTGCGCGGTTGAGCAGGACGAGGCGGCCATCGATGACCTCCTCGAGGATGTCCCACACAAAGGAGGCGCGACGCTCGATGGCGCGCTTGGCGCCCTTGATGTTCTCCACCTTGCCTAGCTCAGTCAGGCGCTTCATGACGAAGGGCTGGAACAGCTCCAGGGCCATCGTCTTGGGCAGACCGCACTGATGCAGCTTGAGCTTGGGGTCGGTAACAATAACCGAACGGCCGGAGTAGTCAACGCGCTTACCAAGCAGGTTCTGGCGGAAACGGCCCTGCTTGCCCTTGAGGGCCTCGGCGAGCGACTTGAGCGGACGACCGCCACGGCCAGAGACCGGGCGACCACGACGGCCGTTGTCGAACAGGGCGTCCACGGACTCCTGGAGCATGCGCTTCTCGTTGTTCACGATGATCGCGGGAGCGTCCAGGTCGAGCAGGCGCTTGAGACGGTTGTTACGGTTGATCACGCGACGGTACAGGTCGTTGAGGTCGGACGCGGCGAAGCGGCCGCCGTCGAGCTGGACCATCGGGCGCAGATCCGGCGGAATGACCGGGATGACGTCGAGGATCATGTTCGCGGGGTCGTTGCCGCCCTTGAGGAAGGCATCGACGACCTCGAGGCGCTTGACGGCCTTTTCACGCTTCTGCTTCTGGGAATCCTCGTCGGCAATGATGGCCTTGAGGGTCGCGGCCTCCTGCTCGAGGTCGATGGAGGCGAGGAGGTCGCGGATGGCCTCGGCGCCCATGTCGCCCTTAAAGTACATGGAGTAGTAGCGCTTCATCTCGCGGAACAGCGGCTCGTCGGAGACGAGGTCGCGCTCGTTGAGCTGCATGAACGCCTGGAAGGCCTCGGAGCGGAGGTCCTTCTCATCGCGGCACTCCTCCTGGATATCGACAATACCCGCAGCGATTTCCTCGGGCGTGAGGGGCTCCTCGTCGGAGAACTCGTCGAAGTTCTCGGGGTTGCCCTGCGCCTTGAGGCTCTCGATCTGGCGGGCGCACTCGGCGTCGATCTCCTCCAGGTCGGCGGCGAGCTCCTCACGCAGGTCGTCGGCGTCGGCCTCACGGGCCTCATAGTCGACGTGCGTGATGATATAGCTCGCGAAGTACAGCACCTTCTCGAGGTCCTTGGACTTTATGTCGAGCATGCGGCTCATCGGGAACGAGACGGGGCTCTTGAAGTACCAGATATGGCTGACGGGAGCCGCCAGCTCGATGTGGCCCATGCGCTCGCGGCGCACCTTGGCCGTGGTTACCTCGACGCCGCAGCGCTCGCAGACGATGCCCTTGAAACGGATGCCCTTGTACTTGCCGCAGGAGCACTCCCAGTCCTTGGCGGGACCGAAGATCTTCTCGCAGAACAGGCCGTCCTTCTCGGGCTTGAGGGTACGGTAATTGATGGTCTCGGGCTTCTTGACCTCGCCGCGCGACCACGAGCGGATCTTGTCGGCGGAAGCGAGCGAGATCTTTACCGAATCAAAATCAGTAGCTTCGAAATCTGCCACAGTCAACTACTCCTTATCGGTGGTGGTGGCGGCGAGCTCATCGAGGATGGCATCGGCCGCATCGGCGGAGGTGTCGGCCTCGTCGATCGAGGGCAGGTCATTGTCATCGAGCTCGGAAGCGCCCTCGGCCTCGACGGCGACGGGCAGCTCGGGCTCGACATCGCGAATGGGCTCGATATCGAGCGCCAGGGAGCGGATCTCCTTGACAAGAACCTTGAAGGACTCGGGGATACCGGCCATGGGGACGTTCTCGCCCTTGGTGATCGCCTCGTAGGTCTTGACGCGGCCGACCGTGTCGTCCGACTTTACCGTGAGGATCTCCTGGAGCACGTTGGAGGCACCGTACGCGTAAAGCGCCCAGACCTCCATCTCGCCGAAGCGCTGGCCGCCGAACTGGGCCTTACCACCCAGCGGCTGCTGGGTAACGAGGCTGTAGGGGCCCGTCGAGCGAGCGTGGATCTTGTCATCGACCATGTGGCCGAGCTTGAGGATATAGGACGTACCCACGGTGATGGGCTCGCGGAACTGCTCGCCGGAACGGCCGTCGTACAGGACGGTCTTGCCGCGCTCGTCGAGCTGGGTCACGAACGAGGGGTTCATGTGCTCGCCGAAGCGCTCGGAGGCGAGATTCAGCATGTTCTTGTTGGCACGACGGATAACCTCGGCGATCTCGTCCTCACGGGCGCGTCGAAGACGGGCGTGGAGACAAAAAACGGGCCGGGGATGTACGTGTCGGAGTCGGCGGACTCGGTGTCCCAACCGCAGGCCGCGGCCCAGCCGAGGTGGCACTCGAGGAGCTGGCCCACGTTCATACGGGACGGGACGCCCAGCGGGTTCAGGATGACGTCGACCGGGGTGCCGTCGGCCATGTAAGGCATGTCCTCCACGGGCAGAACCTCGCAGATGACGCCCTTGTTGCCATGACGACCGGCGATCTTGTCGCCCTGCTGGATCTTACGGCGCTGCGCGACGTAGACGCGGACCTGCTCGTTGACGCCGGGGGCGAGGTCGTCGCCGTTCTCGCGGCTGAAGCGGACGACGTCGATGACGCGACCCTCAGCGCCATGGGGCATCTTGAGGGAGGTGTCGCGAACGTCGTGCGCCTTGGTGCCAAAGATGGCGCGGAGCAGGCGCTCCTCGGCGGTCAGCGCGCTCTCGCCCTTGGGAGAGACCTTGCCGACCAAGATGTCGCCGGCCTTGACCTCGGCACCAATGCGAATGATGCCGTCCTCGTCGAGGTCGGACAGCATGTCCTCGGACAGGTTCGGGATCTCGCGCGTGATCTCCTCGGGGCCCAGCTTGGTGTCGCGGGCATCGAGCTCATAGCGGGAGATGTTGATGGTGGTGAGCAGGTCCTCGGAGACCAGACGCTCGGAGACGATGATGCCGTCCTCGTAGTTGAAGCCCTCCCACGGCATGTAAGCCACGGTCAGGTTCTGGCCGAGTGCGAGCTCACCGTGGTCGGTGGAGGGGCCGTCGGCCAGCGGCTGACCCTGCACGACCTGATCGCCCACACGTACGAGCGGGCGGTGGTTGATGCAGGTGGACTGGTTGGAGCGCTGGTACTTGGGCAGCTTATAGGTGTCCATGCCCTCAGAGGTCTTCACCGTGATCTTGGCCGCATCGGCGAAGATGACCTCGCCGGCGTGCTTGGCCAAGGTAACCTCGCCGGAGTCGATGGCGGCGCGAGCCTCCATGCCGGTGCCGATGTAGGGAGCGACCGGGTGAACCAGCGGCACGGCCTGACGCTGCATGTTCGCGCCCATGAGGGTACGCTTGGCGTCGTCGTGCTCGAGGAACGGAATGAGCGTTGCCGCGACGGAGAGCATCTGACGCGGCGAGACGTCCATATAGTCGACGTCCTCGACCGGAACGTCTGCAGGGGCACCGAAGGAGCCATCGAAGTCGCGGGTACGGGCGACGACGGTGTGCGGACGAACGAGGTTACCCTCGCGCGACGGTTACCAGCTCGCCGGTCTTGGGATCGATCGGGGTGTTCGCCGGAGCGATGATGTGGTTCTCTTCCTCATCGGCGGTCATCCAGTCGATCTGGTCGGTGGCGACGCCGTTCTCGATCTTACGGTACGGGGCCTCAATGAAGCCGTACTCGTTCACGCGAGCGTACAGCGCCAGGGAGCCGATCAGGCCGATGTTGGGCCTTCGGGCGTCTCGATGGGGCACATACGAGAGTAGTGCGAGTTGTGAACGTCGCGGACGGCCGTAGGCACGTTGGTGCGGCGGCTGGAGCCGGACTTGTGGCCGGCAAGGCCGCCGGGGCCGAGCGCGGACAGACGGCGCTTATGGGTAAGGCCGGTCAGCGGGTTGGCCTGGTCCATGAACTGAGAGAGCTGCGAGGAGCCGAAGAACTCCTTGATGGAGGCCACAATCGGGCGGATATTGATGAGGCTCTGGGGAGTGATCTCATCGATGTCCTGAGAGCTCATGCGCTCGCGCACGACGCGCTCCATACGGCTCATGCCGATGCGGAACTGGTTGGCGACGAGCTCACCAACGGTGCGGATGCGGCGGTTACCGAAGTGGTCGATGTCGTCGACCTTGAAGCCGGGCTCGCCGGCGGCGAGACTCAGCAGGTAGCGCAGAGTCGCGATGATGTCCTCGTCGGTAAGGACGGAGACCTCTTCCTCGGTGGCGAGGCCGAGCTTCTTGTTGACTTTGTAGCGACCGACGCGAGCGAGATCGTAGCGCTGCGGGTTGAACAGCAGGCCCTCGAGGAGGCTACGGGAGGCGTCGACGGTCGGCGGCTCGCCGGGGCGCAGGCGACGATAGATCTCGATGAGGGCGTCCTCGCGGGTAAGGGCGGTGTCGCGCTCGATGGTGCGCTTGATGACGTCGGAGTCGCCCAGCAGCTCGAAGATGTCGTCGTTGGTGACAGCGATGCCCAGGCACGCAGGAACATCGTTGCGCTCTGCTTGCGCTTGCGGTCGATGGAGACGACGAGCTGGTCGCGCTTGTCGACCTCGAACTCGAGCCAGGCACCGCGGGCCGGGATGATCTGGGCCTTGTAGACCTGCTTGCCGCCGTCCATCTCGGAGCTGTAGTACACACCCGGGGAGCGGACGAGCTGGGAGACGACGATGCGCTCCGTGCCGTTGATGATGAAGGTGCCCTGGTCGGTCATCATGGGGAAGTCTCCCATGAAGACGAGCTGCTCCTTGATCTCACCCGTCTCCTTGTTGGTGAGACGGACCTCGGTCAACAGCGGGGCCTGGTAGGTCATGTCCTTCTCGCGGCACTCGTCCACGCTGTGGGACGGGTCGCCGAACTGGTGGTGACCGAAGGTCACCTCGAGCTGGTGGTTCTGGCTCTGGATGGGGCTGGACTCCCTAAAGGCGTCGCGAAGGCCCTCGTCCTTGAAGCGCTCGAAGCTCTCCTTCTGTACGGAGATGAGGTTCGGCAGCTCCATGGTCTCCGGGATCTTCCCGAAGTTGACGCGTGTGCGCTCGGTGGCGGTCACGGTCTTGGTAGCGTTTGCTTTCGGCACCAGGTGTTTCCTCCTTCTTGGGAAAGGCGGTTGATCCGACGGGGCGCGGCCATTCGTCCGTTTGGCACATATCGGGCGGACGGGTGCGTGCCGCACGTCGTCCTCGGGGCGGTGCTTGGCGCACATCACCCTTTCCCAGTGCTCTCACGGGCTATACGCATAGCTCCGCCAGGTAAGGCAACCTATTAGTTTAGCAGGTCGATTCCGTTCGGCAAGAAAATGCTTGACTCATGGGGTGTTTTGGACTAGCTAACTTTTTCTATAGAGAAACACCTGCTCAACGCATATGCATCGAACAGGTGTTCATGTATTTTGGGTGAATCTAGACGAAGCCTAGCGCTCCAGACCGCCGCGCTCGTCGATGGCGGCCCAGAACTCGTCGGCGAAGCGCGGGTCGCCGGCGGCCATGAGGGCGTTGGTGGCGATCCAGCCGGAGGGGGTGCCGGTGTCGTAGCCGGAGAGCGGGTCGATCACGACGGCGTACATGGCCTCGCGGTCGAGGCTGCGCGCCATGGCGTCGGTGAGCTGGATCTCGCCGCCCTTGCCGGGCTGCTGGTTGGCGAGGAGCTCCATCACGAGCGGGCTCAGCAGGTAGCGGCCGACGATGTAGAGGTTGGAGGGAGCGGCCTCGGGGCTCGGCTTCTCCACCAGGCCGCCGATGCGCCACACGGCGCCGGGCTCGGTCTCCCCCGCTCCCTCGCAGCCCTCGAGGGTGCCGACGCAGTCGCCGGCGATGACGCCGTAGCGGTCCACCTGCTCGGGCGCGCACGGGCGACGGCGATGACGCTCGCGCCGCCATGGGCCTTGGAGACCTCAAGCATCTTGCCGCAGATGTCCTTGTTCGGGACCACGTAGTCGCCCAGCAGGACGAGGAAAGGCTCGCCCGCGCAGGCGTCGGCGGCGGAGCGGATGGCGTGGCCGAGGCCGCGCGGCTCGTACTGGTAGCGGAAGTCCACGGGCATGTTGCCGGCATGGGCGATGGCGTCGGCGTAGCCGGCCTTGCCGCGCTCGCGCAGCAGGGACTCGAGCGAGCGGTCGGGCTGGAAGTAGTTGAGCAGCTCGGGCTTGCCGGGGCTCGTCACGATGATGGCGCCGTCGACCTCCTCGGGGTCGAGGGCCTCCTCCACCACGTACTGGATGACCGGCTTGTCGAGGACCGGCAGCATCTCCTTGGGGGTGCACTTGGTGGCGGGCAGGAAGCGGGTGCCGAGGCCGGCGGCGGGGATGATAGCCTTCATCTTCGAGGTTCCTTTCCGAGCGGGAGCGCGCGTGCGGCGCATGCATGCCCAGCGATCGGGATTATTCGATACCCGCCTATGGTACCTGCAACGTGCACATTATGCGAAAACATCACCGATACCCGACAAATCGCCTCGTCCGAAGCTGATTGTGGTATGCAAACGGAAAGTCCAGCTGGACCGATTCGACTCAGCTCGCGGCGTGCACGTGAAACGGGAACACGATGAGCTCCAGGCCGAGCAGGAGCACGTGATGGCCGAGGTTCGCGATGGGGGCGATGAGCAGCATCGTGCCGAGTACGAGCTCGAAGGCGCCCGTCGCCAGCGGCACGAGCCATTCCCCGCTCGATGCGCGCGCCTCGAGCGACTCGTCGATCTCGTGCGCCGCCTTCTCGAGGCCGAGTAGGCCCCACATGACGGCGATGACGTTGAGCGACTCCGTCGTGTTGAGCAGGGTGACGACGCCGAGGACGATCATGACGACATCCGTGCCGACCGTGATCTTGTCGGGGACGCTGCCCTTATCGAGCAGGTCCGTGAAGATATCCGCGGCGCCGACGAACAGCATGACGGCTCCAAGGATGTGCGGCAGGTGCGCGGCAACCTGCTCCGAGAGCAGCAGGCAGGCGACGCCGAGGATTGGAAACAGCAGCGTTGCGACAAACGCCACTTTGCCGGACAGCTTCTGCCCAGCAAGGTGGCGCTCCATCTGAACTCGTGACATAGCGCTAATCTCCATGTTCTCGTGGCAGCAACGTCATGGGGACGTCTGCGAATCATCTTTATGGAGTTTTCCCGGCAACCACCGTCACAAAGCCGAAAAAGGTGCCGCCACGGAATCTGCAGGGACACCCAGGGGAGAGAAAAGCACAAATGCGCGGATAAAATCCGGATCGGAAAAGTATAAGTCAATGAATGTATATGAAAATCGCAGGTAAAAGGGTTGCCGCTTTTTTACTCTACACGCCGTTGCCGTAATTAACCCCGCATTTGCGTTTTTATTCCTTCTGCAGCAATGCCATGAGCAAAAAGGTCTCGCCCGATAAGCGGACGAGACCCTTCACACGGACGCGTTTCTACCGACGACAGTCGAATCAGGTCGCAAACGGAGCAGCGCGCTACTGCGCGGGAACGACACCAATCATCCTACTTAGCGCGGTCGCGGTTGTAGTTGATGAGGCAGCCCGCCTTGACGATGGCGCGCTCCTCGGGGGTCATGTCAGCGATGAACAGGGAGATCTCCTCGACCTCGCCCCCGGCGCGCACGACCCATGCGGGGATGTCGCCCAGATCGCCGTCGAGCGCCGAGCGGATGCCGGGCACGTACACGTAGTCCCCCACCTCGAAGTTCGGCTCGCCCTCCATCTGGAACGGCACCATGCCCCAGTTCATCACGTTCGAGCGATAGCGTTTGGTGGCGTACTCGCGCGTGATGTTGGCAAGGCCGCCGAGGACGCGCTGGCAGCTCGCCGCCTGCTCGCGGGCGGACCCGTCGCCGGGCTTCACAGCGTAGATCATCGACCCGATCTCCACCTCCCCGGGCTCGACGCCCTCCAGGGCATCCGCGGCGGACAACGCGTCGAACACGGGGCGACGGCGGCGGGAACCGAGGCGGCAGCGCCCTCCCCGGCCGACAGGCGCTCGCGCTCGATGCCCGCCGTCTCCTTCGCGCGGCCGACGTAGTCGGGATCGCGGCGGCTCAACGTGAACTCGGCCAGGCCGAGCGGGTTGGATCGGTACGAGCTCGTCTCGCCCGAGGGGATGAGCTCGTCGGTCGTCGTCACGTCGTCCATGATCTTGGACGCGACGCGCAGGAGGATATTCTCGGCAAGCGGCTCCATCTCGGGCCAATCCTTGATGTTGGGACCGTACACAAGCTCGCGCGCCGCCTCGCCCCTGCCGAACCCGTTGTACACGCGATGCTCGTAGGCGCTCGCGTCGAAGCGGTACTCGACATGCTCGTCCCAGATCTCCGCGGGAAGGTCGGTCGCGGCGGTGAGCACGCCACCTGCCGCCGCCGTGGCGGCGATGGAGCGGGCGTCCATGAGGGCGACTCCCGTAAGCTGACCCGCGCCCGGCTTCGATCCCTCGCGGTTGGGGAAATTGCGAGTGGTGTGGCGGATGGACAGGCCATTGTTCGCCGGCGTGTCGCCCGCGCCGAAGCACGGACCGCAGAAGGCGGTGCGCACGATGGCGCCCGACTGCATGAGGTCGAACGCGGCGCCGTTTGCCGCCAGCTCGAGGAACACGGGCTGGGAGCTCGGATACACCGAGAGGGCGAACTCTCCGTTGCCGCAGCTCTTTCCCTTCAGCGCGCGGGCGGCCTGCATCACGTTGGTGAAATTGCCGCCCGAGATCCCGCGATGACGCCCTGCTGGACCTGCAGGCGCCCATCCGGGCGGATCTTGTCGACGAGGGACAGCGACGCGCGGCCGCCGCCGACCTGCTCGGCGTTGACCTCGACCTCGCGCAGGATATCGGGGAGGCTGGCGTTGAGTTCATCGATGGTGAAGGCGTTCGAGGGGTGGAACGGCAGCGCGATCATGGGGCGCACCGCGGAGAGGTCCACCTCGACGCAGCCGTCGTAGTAGGCGATGCGCGCGGGGTTGAGCTCGCGGTAATCCCCGCCGCGGCCGTGCTCGCGCAGATAGGCGGCCGTGTCTTCGTCCGTGCGCCAGATGGAGGTGAGGCACGTGGTCTCGGTGGTCATGACGTCCACGCCGTTGCGGTAATCGGTCGGCATGCTGGCGATGCCGGGGCCGACGAACTCCATGACGGAGTTCTTGACGTAGCCGCATGCGAAGACCGACCGGATGATGGCGAGCGCGATGTCCTGGGGGCCGACGCCGGGCTGCGGGGCGCCCTTCAGGTACACGGCGACCACGCGCGGGTACGCCACGTCGTAGGTGTCGCACAGGAGCTGCTTGACCAGCTCGCCGCCGCCCTCTCCGATGGCCATGGTGCCCAGGGCTCCGTATCGGGTGTGCGAGTCGGTGCCGAGGATCATCTTGCCGCAGCCCGCCTGCATCTCGCGCATGTACTGGTGGATGACGGCGATGTGCGGGGGCACGAAGATTCCGCCGTACTTCTTCGCGGCGGAAAGCCCGAAGACGTGGTCGTCCTCGTTGATGGTGCCGCCGACGGCGCACAGGGTGTTGTGGCAGTTGGTGAGCACGTAGGGGACGGGGAACTCGGTCATGCCCGACGCCTTGGCCGTCTGTATGACGCCAACGTACGTGATGTCATGGCTCGCCAGGGCGTCGAACCGCAGCTTGAGATGGGCCATGTCGCCGCTCGTGTTGTGCTCGGCGAGGATGCCGTACGCGATCGTGCCCTCGCGCGCCACGTCTGGGTCGGGGAACTCGAGCGTCGATTCGACGGCCTCGAGCGCACATTCCTCGGGGATGACCGTCTCGCCGTCCACCAGGTACACGCCGCCGGTATGCAAGGTGATAGGTTCTGCCATGAGGTCGCTCTCCGTCCTGGATATACGGGCACCACCTGGGCACATCCGTCGCTGACGGAGCGTCCGGTGCGCACCGCGTCACTTTAGCTTGCGACAGTATACACTAGCTCGAACACGGTGCCGCCGAGCTGAGTTAACAGGAATTTGAAGCAAGCCCCATATTTCAAACCTCTGATAAATCACATTACCAGTCTGATTTTTGTGAGAAATCAGGGGTTTGAAACGACTAAGGGGATTTCAAACCGATGTTTTCTCACATCGGAGATTGCACGGGCGCCCAATGGCACCCGGGCGCCTTCTACACAGCACAGCCGCGACGCCCCATGAGGCGAAACAGCCCAGCAACGGTGATGACCCAGCACGCTGCGACGATCGCAGCGCCCACCAAACCCACCGCACCGACGGACAGATTCGTCACAACGACGCCGCCGAGCGCCGAGCCGGCACCGATACCAAAGTTGAACAGGCCCGAGAAGATCGACATGGCGACGGACGACTCATCCTCCTCGACACCCTTGATGATCTCCGCCTGAAATGCCACGTTGAACGCCGTACCGCAGCAGCCCCACAGCAGGAACATAACGAGCACCGTAGCGACGCTCCCTGCCAGAGGGCGGAGCCCCGCCAGGGCCAAAGCAACTCCGGCAATAGAAAGCGCGAGGAAGGGACGACTCTTGCCATCGTAGAAACGGGAAAAGAGCATGCTGCCCAAGATGCCGGCGAAACCGAAGACCGTCAGCGACATGGTGATCATACCGGAATCGAACGACGCGACCTGGTGCAGGAAGGGCTCAATGTAGCTGTAGCAGGTGTAATAGCCGGTCGCGAACAGCATGGTGACCACGTACACGGTCACGAGCAGGCGATTCTTAAGCATGCGGGGTAAGCGGGAAAGCGTAAAGGGCTCCCCCGCGGGCATGAGGGGCAAGGCGGCGGCGAGGTACACGATAATGGCGACGGCGATGGCTCCCACCACGGCGAACGTCATACGCCATCCCAACGCGAGGCCGATTGCGCGCCCCAGGGGCAAACCGAAGATCTGCGCAATGGAGGACCCCGTGGCGATCATGCCGATGGCGAGCGAACCGTGGCTCACATCGACCAGGCGCGTCGCCATGACCGAGGCGATCGACCAGAAAATGGCATGGGCGCTCGCCACCACGATGCGGGCGAGCGTGAGGATGGCGAACGTGGGTGCTATAGCGGAAAGGAACTGACCGATGGCGAACACCACGAGCACGCCGAGCAGCAGGCGCTTGAACTCGATACGCGATGCGGCCATCATGAGCGGCAGCGACAACAGCATCACCGCCCAGGCATAGGCGGTGATCATGAGGCCGCAGGTCGCCTCGTTGATGGAAAAGCTACCGGCAATATCGGTGAGCAGCCCAATGGGCATGAACTCCGAGGTGTTCAAGATGAACGCGGAAAACGTGAGCCCCACGAGCGGCATGAGCTCCCGTATCGTCAATGCTCCGCCAGCACGGTCCTTCGAGTTCATGCCATCGTTCGGCACGAGACCGTTTCTCGTCGGCTTTTCCATACATCCCCTCGTCTCTTCATATGATCGCCCCCACATCGATCGCGACGTGGGGGGCACGCTGTAGGCGAAGAAATTATAATGGTCTGCCCCTTAAGCACGGCAGCAGTTCATGCGAAAGGAACGCGTAACAATTATCCGTTCATCGATGCGCATCTCAATGCCCGGATGCCCTCCACAGCACGTAGAGCATGCCAAAGAAGAGCGCGCCCATGGTGAACAGACAGCCAATCATGCCGGCAGCATTGGAAATGGCGCCGCGGATCCCGCGAGTGGATTTCCCGCTGCATGCCGCATATCGATCGACCTCATATGGATTACGCGTGCCCATGATGCCTCCTTAAAACAACTACGTCCACGCACGTGACGGGTACCGGGCCCGACACGTATCCGTTTCTGAGGACATCATCTGCTATCTGCCCATTTGCTACCATCGATTTGCCTTACGGTGGGCTTGCGCTTTTGTAAGAATGCTTGAGAAATCATTGTGCGGTGCCCAAGGAGTCCCCGCATGCGGAGCCAAGGCATTGGGTCGCACACCGAGACCGCGTGCGCAAAAAATACGAACATCTGTTTGCTCTTATGCTAGACTGAGTAGATACACGAGCAAGGCCGCGAACGCATGAGGGAGGTGCCATGAGACCTTTGAACGGCACGAAGCCCGATGCCCAGGAGCTCATCGACCGCATCCTGGCAGACGAGCGCTTTCGGGCGAGTTCCCATTTTTCCGACCGCGTGTACACGGATGAGCCAATCCTCATCACGGGCAATCGCATGGCATCCTACCTGCCCGAACGCTATCGCAAAATGCGGGAGATCTCCCGTTGGGAGCCCGAGGGGCCAGCCGGTCGGGGACGCTGGCTCTCAGAGGCCGAACTGTTCTACCGACAGGGCATCTTTATGGCGGATTATGAGGACGATTGCCCCTATCATGGGAACTTCAAGTCATATTTCCCCACATACAATGCCATGAGTGACCGCCAACTCCGCGGATATTTCACCTGGAGGTCCGCCGTTCGCCGCGGGACGGTACAGGAGACCTCCCTCTCGTTCGCCTACGTCTATCTCTACGAACTCATCAACGGGATCGGTGTCGCCAACCCGCGCGAGGGGTTCGATGCATTCGAATCTTTCTGTCAGGCATATCGCGCCTTCGCCCCGGAAATCGATCGGTTCGCCGGCGTCTGGCTGCAGGACTACGTCGTTTACCACGACCTGCCTGTAGAGCTGCTCGAACCATACAAGACCCTGGCATTCGACCGCGCGATCATCGCACTGCGCCGCGCAGACGATCGCTCTCGTGAGTTAACGCGCCTGATCAAAAACGAACGCAAGAAACGGGGGGCCTCGGCCATGCCGCTCCCCTGCGACAAGGCGCTCGAAAGCGAGCTGTTCGACGCCATCGATGCCTTATCTACCTATAAGCTCAGTGGAAGCCGCCTGTACCGGGATAACCCCGACGGACTTCGCCACGTTGCGTGCGCGGTATTTGTCCGCACGAGCGACTACTATCGCAGGCAACGAAAGAATACGCTACTCGAGAGCTGGTTTGGAGAGGAGGTCGCTCTGCCCTACACCATGTTCGGCTCAGCCGTCTTCTTTTCACCCCGGCGTCACGTAGACACCGTGTATCAACTTGACGAGATCCATCGGTACCGATGTCAAAACGGCATATGGACGTGCGAGCGAATCCACGGAAGCCGCTCGTGCAGCCCCAAGCTCGGCATATGCATGCGCGCGGTCGACCGTAGTCTGCGGACGGCGCTCGGATACGAGCATCCGCTCAAAGAGACCAAGCCGCTTCCCAAGTACCTGGAGAAGTTCATCGATGAGGAAGTGGCGCGTGGATGAGCTGGCATGCGGCACACGCGCCGCGGCACATCACCATTGACCTCTCTCAGCTGGCCGACATCCGACGCGCGGCGGTATCCACGCGCGAGTCTCTGCTCATCGATGAAGAGCGTGAAGGGACGGGCACCATCGTCTCCTCTTGTGGATCGGCCGACGAAGGCCGCCCATCGAACGCGCTCGCCGAGCCACAAAGCCCAGTCACCGCACCCCAGGAAGACGGTATCGAGCGGGCGCGAACCCCCATCGAGCCCCCCGTCCCTCCCGCGCCGGTGCCCAGAGTTCACGCCGCCCGGCCATTGACCCCCGGGCAGGAGTCGTATCTCAGATCCCTTGCGGAGGGTGACGCCCCAGGTGCGCGCGATGCACTCCAGGTGCTGGGGACATCCGAGGACATGGCCGTGGACGCCATCAACGATGCCTTGTTCGACCTGATAGGCGACACCACGATCGAATACGGGGCATCCGGCCCCGAGCTCATCGAGGATTATCGCGAAGACGTGGAGGAATTCCTTGCCCATGACTGACCAGATCACCACCGCGCCCCGCGTCCCCAAACGCGTGGCCGCCGTCATCCTTAACTCGCTCAAAGGCGGCGTCGTGCCGCGCATAGGCCTGCCCTACATCACCGTGGGGCGCGAGTTCGAAATTCAAGCCTTGCTCACCGACCTCTCGCTCATCTCCGACGGCGGAGCAAGCTTCCGCTTCCTCGTTGGCCGGTATGGAGCGGGAAAGAGCTTCCTGTTGCAGACTATCCGCACGCACGCCATGGGCGAGGGCTTTGTTGTGGCAGATGCGGATCTCTCCCCAGAGCGCCGACTGCAAGGCGGCCAGGGCCAGGGTTTGGCGACCTACCGCGAACTGGTGCGCAACCTCTCGACCAAGACCCGTCCCGAGGGCGGTGCACTCAACCTGATCCTCGACCGCTGGGTGCAGAATCTCGAGGCGGAAGACGCTTCGAGGGAAGACATGTCAAAAGGGGATGTGTCAAACGGACATGTCGCAGGTAGCACGCCTGCCGGCACTTCGATACGCGCCCAATTCGCCGCCATCGAGGAGATGGTCCACGGATATGAGTTCAGCCGCGTGCTGGGCATCTACCGCAACGCCGTATCCACGGGAGACGAGGAGACCAAGGCACTCGCCGTCAAATGGTTGCGCGGCGAATACCGCACCAAGACGGAGGCGCGCTCCGAGCTGGGGGTCACCGCGATCATCGACGACGACACCTGGTACGACTACGTCAAGCTGCTGGCGCGCTTCCTCACGGGGGCGGGCTACAAAGGTCTGCTCGTCCTCATCGACGAGCTGGTCAACCTCTATAAGATCCCAAATGCCGTCACGCGCCAGTACAACTACGAGAAGATCCTGCAGATGTACAACGATACCCTGCAGGGCAAAGCTCATCACCTGGGCATCATCATGGGAGGCACCCCCACGTCCATCGAAGACCGCAGACGGGGCGTCTTCTCCTACGAGGCATTGCGAAGCCGCCTTACCCAAGGCCGCTTCGCACGCGAGGGAATGCGCGACATGTTGGCGCCCATCATTCGCCTGCAGCCCCTCACCTACGAGGAGCTACTCGTGCTCATCGAGAAGATTGCGCAGATACACGCCGGCTATTTTGGATATACGTGCACGCTTCGCGATGCGGACTTAGTGGACTTCCTCACCATCGAGTTCGGGCGTGTGGGCGCAGAGACGCACCTCACCCCGCGCGAGGTGATTCGCGATTTCATCGAGCTGCTAGACATCATGTGCCAAAACCCTAATACCGATCTTCATGAGTTGATGGCATCTGGCACCGTCGGCGTCGCGGACGCCAGCGCGCCGAGCAACACGACCCCCTTCGCGGAATTCACCATCTAGTCCGGGAGGCAGCTTGAACACATTCGATCGATACGCGCCGTTTGTACAGGACTTCATCTACTCGCATAGCTGGGAGAACCTCCGGTCGATCCAAGTCGCCGCAGCAGATGCCATCTTCAACACAGATGAGAACGTGCTGCTCACCGCCTCGACCGCCTCGGGCAAGACCGAAGCCGCCTTCTTCCCCATACTCACCGAGTTTTGGGAGAACCCGCCCGCAACGGTCGGGGCGCTCTACATCGGCCCGCTCAAAGCTCTTATCAACGACCAGTTCTACCGCCTGAACGACCTCTGCGAAGAGGCCGATATCCCCGTCTGGCACTGGCATGGCGATGTTGCCGCTTCGCACAAGGCGAAGCTGCTCAAACACCCGAGCGGCATCCTGCAAATCACGCCCGAGTCGCTCGAGGCCCTCTTGCTCCACAAGCACGCGGCGATTGGGCGGCTTTTTGGAGACCTTCGCTACGTGGTCATCGATGAGGTGCATTCACTGCTGCGCGGCGATCGCGGCGGGCAGGCCCTCTGCCTCATCGAACGCCTCTCGCGCATGGCGGGCGTGAATCCGCGCCGCATCGGACTTTCCGCCACCATCGGTGACCCCGAACGCACGGGGGCATTCCTCTCCAGCGGAACGGGTCGTGGATGTGTCATCCCCCGCTTTGAGGAGACGCGCAAGACGTGGCGTCTATCCATGGAGCATTTCTACATTGGCGGACCGCAGGCGGCGGAGCGTGCCCTAGACGGCGCACGGGCGCAGGAGCGGACGTAATCGACGACGGTGCGCGGCGCAGCCTTCCCGCGCCCGATGATGTCCGCATCGACGCACCAACGCAACCGAACTCGCCGCGCGGACCGATTTGGCGCCGCAAGATGCCGACCCGGGTCTGGATACATCTTCGAGCGGACCCGCGGCAGCAAATGCCTGGTGTTCGTAAACTCGCGAGAGGAGGCGGAGTCCGTCTGCGCCAACCTGCGTGCATATTGCGAGCCAATCACGAACCCGACCGCTTCCTCATCCACCACGGTAATCTCTCGGCGGCGTATCGTGAATCGGCGGAGGAGCTCATGCGCGACGAAGAGCAGGCGCAGACCACCGTCACCACCGCGACGCTCGAGCTGGGCATCGACATCGGACGCCTCGAGCGCGCGTTCCAAATCGATGCCCCCTTTACCGTCTCGAGCTTCCTGCAGCGCATGGGGCGCACCGGACGCCGCGACCTTCCACCCGAGATGCACTTCGTGATGCGCGAAGAGCAACCCGAACCCCGCTCCATGCTGCCCGAAACCATCCCTTGGAAGCTCTTGCAGGGCATCGCGCTCGTGCAGCTCTACCGCGAGGAGCACTGGGTCGAACCACCCGCGCTTGATCGCCTTCCGTACAGCCTGCTCTACCATCAGGTCATGAGCACGCTCGCCAGCTGCGGGGAACTCACTCCCGCCGAGCTCGCCGCACGCGTGTTGACGCTCTCATACTTCCATCGCGTCGATGCCGACGACCTCCGTTGCCTCTTGCGGCATCTTTTGGAAACCGACCATATCGAGGCGACCGAAAACGGCGGCTTGATTGTGGGCCTCGCCGGTGAACGGCTCACCAACTCATTCAAGTTCTACGCGGTGTTCCAGGAAAACGAGGAGTTCACGGTGAGATGCGAGTCGGCGGAACTCGGCACGATTGTGAATCCGCCACCCGCTGGCGAGCGCATCGCCATCGCCGGGCACTGCTGGCTGGTCGAGGAGGTCGACTGGAAGCGTCACCTCGTGTACTGCACGCAGATCAAAGGCCGCGTTCCAGCGTACTTTGGCGATTGCGCGGGCGATATCGACACGTATGTCCTGGAACGCATGAGGCACGTGCTCGCGGAGCGTGACGTCTATCCCTACATCATGGAGAACGCGCGGGCTCGACTGGCACAGGCACGACACGTGGCATCCAACGCGGGCATCACCGGGCGCGCCTCAAGCCCCCTCATCAATCTGGGTGGAGACACCTGGGCGTTGTTCCCCTGGCTCGGAAGTTACGCTTTCCTGGCGCTCGAGCGGCTGCTCAAGATCAAATGCGCGCGAGAGCTAGGGCTCAAGGGGCTCGATCCCTCGCGCCCTTACTTCATGCAGTTCAGGATGAAGGCGGACCCCGAAACGTTTTTCGAAGCGGTCGCCGCCGAGGCGGAAGCAGAATTCGACCCCATTGACCTCGTGTACCCAGGCGAAGTTCCGTATTTCGACAAGTACGACGAATTCCTACCGCAAGAGCTCGTTCGCAAGGGTTTCGCCGAGGGCGTCCTCGACATCGAGGGCATGAAGCAACGCGTGCTCGGCTGGCGCGACGCATGGCGAAGCGCGCAGTACGGCTAGTCGCGCAGCACCTCACCGAGGAAGTCGGCAGCAAAGGGAACCGCACCCTCGAAATCGTAAGCGTCGACGTCGCTCGCGATCACCAGGTAGTTATCTTCTCCCGCAAAGGCCTCATCCACGCAGGGCACGACCCAGACGCGTTTGAACACCGCCGAAGCCGTGGCAACGACGTTGCGCAGGAAGTCTATGTTCTCGCCCCCGTGGGTCGATACCACGTTGGCCACGTACAGGCCGCCCTCGTTGAGACACACCTTTGCCTGGCAGAGGGCTTCCACGGTGGCGAGCGACCGAACTGGCTCCGACCCGGCAAAGCAGTCGTTCACGACCACGTCGTACCGCATGCCCGCCGCAAGAGCCTCGCCCATATACGACCGAGCGTCCGCGGTGATGAGACTCAGACGGTCTCCCGCCATGCGCTCAAGTTCGTCCAGGTAAAACCATCGACGAGCAAGCAGGGTCACCGACGCGTCAAGCTCGACGACGTCCATGGCAAGCAAACGATGGGTGGCGAGCGCATGCTTGGGATAAGAGTATCCACCACCTCCGAGCATGAGCACTCGTTCGATGCCATGGCCAACGATGCCGCGCATGGAATCCTCCGCCTCAAACATCGCATCGAAGGCGCGGATATACTCGAACACGGGCTCGAACCTGCGGCGACCGAGATAGGTGGCACTTTGATACACCCCACCCTGCTGCAACACGCGCACGAGCTCTCCCTGGGCGCCGCGCACCATCTTCACGCGCGCCAATCCAGCGTGCGTGCGGGCGACCTGAAGGCATTTCGATCCAACGGCTATCGCCGCCGCGCCAACGGCCACGGCGCCAAACGCCACGCCCGCGGCAATACCGGCGGCCGTGTTTCCCCTCTTTTCCATCAAAGCTTCCTTTGCTGATAAAGCCCGTGGTCCTTAAACCCAAGGCGACGATAATACGTGCGCGTGCCCACGGCGCTGATCACGTTAATGCTTTCGTATCCCGCCTCGCGCGCGATGTCACAGGCGCGCTCGATGAGCCGCCTCCCCAACCCAAGATGCTGGGCTGACGTGCCATCCTCACCAAGCTGCGTAGCGATGCCATACACGTGCACTTCCCGAATCATGGCCTCGCCCGCGCGGACGGGAAGGCCCTCGCTCCCCGCCTCATCCGCGAGACGCTGCACATACGCGGCACTCGGCAAAGACAGGCGCAGGAAGCCGGCGATGCGGTTGTCGGGCAAGATCCACTGCAAAAAGCGTTCGTGCGTGTTGCTCGTCTCGTACCCGACGACATCGAGGACCAGGTCGCCCAGATCGATGTCGTTCGTTCCGATCTCTCGAAATCGAATCTCCTGGACGCCGTCCGAACTGCCCATGTCGCGCAGGCTCCGCTCGACGAGTTGGCGCAAATTGGGCTTCTTGTTGCCCGCCACGATATCGTGCGACGAGAAATCCCTGATCATGCGGGAGATACGGCAGAACGGCGGCGTGACGGCGACATCGCTCGCCAACACGTCGAGCAGTTCCCCCTCGGTGTAGGGGCGCCATAAGCCAAGTTCATAGCGCTCGGTGAGCCGGGAGCCGTCGATGAGGGCACAAGGGTAGAGCTTGATTTCGTCGGGCTGGAACGGTGCGCTCCGCACCAGGCGGTCGTAGTCGGCCTTATCGCGCTCGGGCGTCGACCCCAACAGGTTCGCCATGGCATGCGCGTGGATCTTGAAGCCAAAGATGCGCAGCAACTCAAATGCCCGCCCTATGCGCTCAATCGAGATGCCGCGCTCATTCAAGTCAAGGATCTCCTGGTCAAGCGTCTGGATACCCATTTGCACCTTGGTGCAACCCAGGCGGCGAATCAGCATGAGGGCTGCGGGCGTGATCGCATCGGGGCGCGTCTCGACTACAAGGCCCACCACACGATGACGTGCGCCCTCGTTTTCGCGTTGCCGCAGCTCGAGCTCATCGAACGTGGCCGTCTGGGCGCGACTGGCCAAACGCCACGGCTCGCTGTTGCCGTACAGCAGCCGAAATGCGTGGTTGTAGGAGAGGGCCCCTTCGGCGATCTCCTCCTGCGCACCCTCCGCAAATAACGCGAACTGCTCCGCATTCTGCGGAAACCCCGCGCTGCGGTACCAGCTCCGACGCTCGGCGATGTCGGAAGCCGCTGACTCCTCGTCAAACTCGTTGAGCGCGCGGAACAGTTCCGAGATGAACCAGACCTGGTATTCCCGTGGATAATCGCTCCAGGTCCCGCCGAGAACGATCAGCTCGATCTTGTCTGTAGCATGTCCCATCTGCGTCAACGCCGTCAGACGGGAGGTAACCTGCAGATACGGGTCGAACCAGTTTTGCTCGGCGCGTTCGCATGCCGGCTCGTTGTGCAGGTAGCTCTTGGGCATGCGCAGGTCATTGGGGCAAAAGAGGCAGTCGCCACCACAGGGCCATGGCTTGGTGATGACCGTGATCGTTGCGACACCCGAGGCGCTGCGACGAGGCTTCATGCGCAGCACGGCGAGCAAGCGCTCTTCGAGTTCGGGCGTAACGCCCCACGCCTCCCAGCGCTTTTGATCGTTGCGCTTAACACTCTGGTAGAACGGCAAAAGCCGACGCTTGGCAAACATGCGCTTGTCGGCATGCTCCCGGCGTGCGGCGGCATGACTCAGCTTGAGTAGCACGCGATCGTCGACCGCGCGTCCGGACCGGAGCTCCGCCAATATGTCCATGATAATCTGTTCCATGGCGTCCATTGTATATGACGTCCGCGCACCGCTTCCGGCGGACGTGGGAGCTTACAATAGGGAAACCTCACGGTGCATGCGCTCGCCCTAAAGACACGCAGCCACTCGACGCGGCACCGACTCACGGAATCCAGGAGGCCCATGGACACCACGACCGCGCAGGCGCTCATCGCGCTCAACAACCGCTTTTACCGGGATAACGCAGCATCCTTTTCCGCCACGAGGTCGGCACCATGGGAAGGTTGGAAGCGGCTCGGAAGCATATTGCGCGAGCATGGCTGGGTGGGTGCGACGGCGCCTCAGACGCGCCTCGTGTTCGATATGGCAAGCGGCAACCTGCGGTTTGAGCATTTCCTCTCCACCGCGTTTCCCAGCATCGACTTTGAGTTTCACGCGGTGGACAACTGCGCCGCCTGGCAGAGCATGGTCAGAACGACCGCATCGCATGCCGCTTCCGCCAATGCGACATCCTGGATACCCTCGTCTCGAGCAACGCGAAAATCCCGGAATGCCCCCTCTGCGACCTGTCGGTCTCCTTTGGCTTCATGCACCATGTGCCCAGCGCATACCTCAGACATCGCGTGTTCGAGGCACTCATCGAACACGCACGCGTGGGCGGCCTGATCGTCCTGTCGTTTTGGCAGTTCATGAACGACACGCGCCTTGCTGCCAAGGCTCTGAAGGCAGACGAGGCGCTTGCCATGGATATCGACATATCGCAGCTTGAGCCAAATGACCACTTCCTTGGATGGCAATCCGACCCCTCTCCGCTGCGCTACTGTCACCACTTTGACGAATGCGAGATCGACGAGCTTGTAGCATCTGTGGGCACCAAGGTACGGGAGGTCGCGCGCTACTCCTCGGACGGCGCGTCTGGTACCCTCAATCGGTATCTCGTGCTCGAACGCCTTGATTGAGAACTCGAGCACGACGCCCATTCAGACGCATGGCGCGCGCCACTCCAGTGGCAGCCGCGAACATGCAGCCGCCATATCGGACGCCAACGACCGCCATCCGCCGCCGCGCCACATTCCACCGTGCAGCGCGCCGCGATATCCAGGAGACCTTTCCGCCATGCATGCACGTATGCCCAAAAACTTCGTCCTCGACCAGCGCATCGAGCGCGCAGCCAACGCCATCGAGACTGGTGCCGCAGCGTATCGGGGGCGCTGGGCCGAAGCGTGCCATCCGCTCACCGAGCATGGCACCGAGCGCTTTGAGCGGGTGCATCTCGATCTTGGATGCGGAAAAGGAGCCTATATCGCCGCCATGGCCGCCCGTCATCCGGACACGCTCTTTATCGGCATGGACAGCGAACCCGTGTGCGTGGTGCATGCCGCGCAGCTCGTTCTCGATCGTGGCTCAAAAATGCCCTCGTGATTCCCGGAGACGCCGCCAGGCTCGACCGCATCTTCGCCCCGGGCGAACTCTCGAGCATCTCGATCAACTTTCCCACGCCGCACCCTAAACGACGCAACGCCCGCCTGCGCGTAACGACCGCCGAGCACCTCGATGGATACCGACCGCTGCTTAAAGCCGACGGCATTCTCGCGCTGCGCACCGATAGCCTGCCGTTGTATGAGTTCTCTCTTCCGCAGTTCAAGACCATTGGATGGAATGTAACGTGCGCCACGCACGACGACCGCGCCGCCCATCCCGATCAGCCCATCACCGAGTACGAGCAGCGGCTAACCGAGCAGGGTGCGACCGTCCACGCTGTATATGCACGGCCCGCAGCGCAACCCGCCACACAGGAACAACTCCAGGCTGCACTCGAACTTCCGCAGAGCCTCATCGACTATCTGCCCGAAGACCTATTCGCCGGAGAATATATCCCCTACGGCATGAGCTACGCGATTGACAACCTGCGCAACCGACGTCACCATCTCGCCGCGCGTAAAGATGCATATTCTGACCGCATTTAAGTTGCTATTTGCATAGGCTTTTCTCACCACGCCCCACGTGTCCATGTGGATTTACGAAAGTGGTCAAAATACCCAAATGTTGCGCAGGCCCGATCATCGTTTGTCTAACTCACATCGTGCCAACACCTTTCTCATCCCCGTCGTGCATCGGGACAATTGAGCCAGCGCGCCACAAGCGTCTTGAAACCCTGTGATCACAACAGGAGGAGGGGGCCGCGCGTGCGCGGCCCCCTCCCGCAATCCCATCGCATCCCGCAACCCGATCTTTACGTCATAATGAAGGAAAAATGCCTTATAGAACGGACCTGCCCATGCCAGACGCATCCAAGCAGCTTGAATCTCAAAAACGCCTTCGACCCCTTCGCCCACGGGTCGCTTGGTTCGCTTGCCCCAAGCTGGTGGGAGCCCGAGGCTGCGGACACCAGCGGCAACACAACCGATGAGTACGCTGACGGGCAAGGTCCCTTCGACAGCGACGACGCCCCTGTCGCACGGACCTGTTCTCCCGGATCCGAACTCGAACCTTGGCTCACGTCAGAAAAAGCCTACGAACGCTTCATCGACTGGGTTGCCGCACGTGGCATCGACCTCTGGCCGCATCAGGAGGACGCGCTGTTCGCCCTGGCTGCAGGTAGCAACGTCATCCTCGGCACGCCTACCGGTTCCGGCAAATCGCTCGTCGCGCTCGGTATGATGTTCATGGCAATGGCGAGCGGTCAGCGTGCATACTACACCGCCCCCATCAAGGCCCTCGTCAGCGAGAAGTTCTTCTACCTGGTCGATATCCTGGGCCGCGACAACGTCGGCATGATCACCGGCGATTCGCATATCAACACCGGTGCCCCCATCATCTGCTGCACTGCCGAGATCCTTGCCAACCAGGCGCTGCGCGAGGGAGAGGACACCGACGTCGGTTGCGTCGCCATGGACGAGTTCCATTTCTTCTCCGACCCCGACCGCGGCTGGGCCTGGCAGGTTCCCCTGCTCACGCTGCCCCACGCGCAATTCCTGCTCATGAGTGCGACCCTGGGCGACATGACCGCCATCGGCCAGACCCTTAACCGCACAACAGGCCGCGACCTCGAGCTCATCGCCGACGCCCCGCGACCCATCCCGCTTTCTTACGAGTACGTCAAAACCGCGCTCGAGGGCACTGTGGAGCTGGCACTTCGCCAAGGGGACTCCCCGCTCTACATCGTGCACTTCTCGCAAGACGCCGCCCTGCAGTCTGCCCGCTCGCTCGCCAGCTACGGCGTCGCCAGTAAAGAGCAGCGCGAGGCCATCAAGGAGGCGATCAAGGGCGGGCGCTTCACCACGGCGTTCGGCAAGACCTTGAAGCACCTCATCTCCAGTGGCGTCGGGCTCCATCACGCCGGCATGCTGCCGCGCTACCGCCTGCTCGTCGAAAAGCTTGCGCAGCAGGGCCTTCTGCCCGTCATCTGCGGCACCGACACCCTGGGTGTGGGCATCAACGTGCCCATCCACACCGTCCTGCTCACCGGCCTCACCAAATTCGACGGTCGCAAGCAGCGCCGCCTGCGCTCACGCGAATTCCACCAAATCGCCGGGCGCGCGGGGCGGTCGGGCTTTGACACCGAGGGCGTCGTCATCGCCGAGGCACCCGAGTTCGAGATCGAGAACCACAAAGCCGAGCTCAAGGCCATGGGCGACCCCAAGAAGATGAAGAGGCTCAAGAAGAAGAAGCCGCCGGAGGGCTTTGTCACCTGGAACGAGGCGACCTTCACGCGCCTCATCGAAAGTGAACCGGAGATGCTCAAGCCGAGGCTGCGCATCACGCACTCCGTGGTGCTCGCCGAGGTCGAGCAGGGCGGTGACGCCTGGGCCCGCGTCCTCGAGCTGATCGAGGCATCCCTGCAGACCCCGGAGGAGAAGGCGAAGCTCAAGCTCCGGGCTGCCGAGATCTTTGCCACGCTCATCGATGCGGGCGTGTGGTGCGCGAAGCCTGCGGAACCGAGGCGGACGCCGATAACGGCATCGGGAGCGACAAGACGGTCTCGCTCACCGAGGCCCCAAAGAACATAGATGCACTCAGGTCACTCGACGCCACGGCCAATGAGGATGACGGCGCGGACGACAACGACGGTCGACCGCTCGGCGATACGAACGCCGCAACTGGTCACCCCCTCGACGGGCCGGCAGCTTATTACCTCACGGTCGACCTGCCCGAGGACTTCGCCCTCGACCAGCCGCTCTCCCCGTTTTTGCTCGCCGCGCTCGAACTGCTCGATCCCGAGAGCCCCACGTACACGCTCGACCTCATCTCGATGGTCGAGGCGACCCTCGAGGACCCCAAGCAAATCTTGCGCGCGCAGGAGCGACGTGCCCGCGACGCTGCCATGAGCGCCATGAAGGCCGAGGGCGTGGACTTCGAAGAGCGCCTGGACCGCCTCGAGGACGTCAGCTACCCCAAGCCGCTCGAGGACATGCTCGAGGTCGCGTTCGCGAAGTACTGCGCGCAGGTGCCCTGGGCGAACGACTACGAGCTCAGCCCCAAGTCCGTGCTGCGCGACATGCTCGAAACGGGCTGCGACTTCAAGAGCTACATCGCCCAGTACAAGATCGCTCGCTGCGAGGGCATTCTTCTACGCTACCTCACCGAGGCCTACCGCTCGCTCGACCGCACCGTGCCGGTCGAGCGCGGGACGGAAGAGCTCGACGATATCGTCTCGTGGCTGGGCCTCGTCGTGCGTTCGGTCGACTCCAGCCTGGTGGACGAATGGGAGAACGCCGGAGCGGCGCCCGGAGCGGCACCGCTCAAGCGAACCGACGAGGTGGTAGCCGACCGCCGCGGCATGACGCTCATGGTCCGCAACGCTTTGTTCCAGCGCGTGCGCCTCGCCGCTCTCGATAAGGCCGCCGAACTCGGAGCCCTCGACGAGGACTGGGGCTTCGGCGAGTTCCGCTGGGGCCGCGTGCTCGATGCGTTCTACGGGGCCCACGAGGACCTGCTCACCGATGCCGATGCGCGATCGGCCGCGTTCCTCGAGATCGATGATTCTGACGAACTCAGCGAGCACGTCTGGCATGTGCACCAGATCTTCCACGACTCGGACGGCGACCACGACTTCGGCATCATGGCCGACGTCGATCTGGACGCCACGCAGGACGGCGATGGCATCGTTTTCAAGAATTACCGCGCAGGGTCCTTCGAAGACCTCGCCGACTGACCCGAGTAGGACGGCATACGATTGGCCGTGCACCGGACGGCACGCGTCAGCCCGGCGGCGACGGGACCCGAGCGCGGGGGGCACGGCTGCCTCCCGTCCCCGCCGGGAGGTTCACACTGTGTTAAGAAAGGTTTAACCCCTCCTTTAGCACTGTGACCGTTCCGTCACGGTAGCGTCATCATCGAGTTAGAAGTGCAGGTCACCATGGGTGTTGTACACATACCGACCATGGAGGACCGCCATGCACACCCAAAGACGCCAGCCCGCATACCGCCCCACGCGTGTCTTCGACGGACCCATCGACAGCGGGCGCTTCAGACGCGGGAACGGGCAGGGCCCGACGGCGGGCGCGGAACAGACGGCAGGCGCAAGGCGCAAGGCGAGCGGCGGGTGCTTCAGGCCCGATAGCGGATTTGATTCCGGTGACAGGCGACGCGAACGCAAGAGGCAACGAGGGCGCGGTCGGGGCAAGCTCATCCTCGTGGCAGCCCTTGCGCTCGCCGCCCTATTCGTCGCGCAGTCGCTCATCAGAGGACGCATAGAAACGCTCACGAGTCCCGTCGCCGGCAAGGGCGAACCGGCGAGCTCCACGCCCGTGGGGGGATGGCGGCAGGGCGAAGTTCCATACCTGTACCAAACCGATCCTCAATGGTCCGAGGAGCCCTACGCCGGTGGAAACATGCGCGAAAATGGCTGCGGGCCCACGTGCCTGTCCATGGCATACGTCGCGCTAACGGGAAACACGAATCTCGATCCCACCGCGATGGCTCGCCTCAGTGAGGAACAGGGCCACACCGTTGACGGCATGACCGCATGGACCCTCATGAGCGACGGAGCGGCTTCAATCGGCCTGAACTCCCGGGAAATCTCAGCATCCGCCGATGCCGTCCGCGCCGAGTTAGAGGCGGGCCACCCCGTCATCTGCAGCGTACGGCCCGGCGACTTCACGACCACGGGGCATTTCATCGTACTCGCGGGCCTCGCCGAGAACGGACAGGTTACGGTGCGAGACCCCAACAGCGAGCAGAACAGCACGCACCCCTGGGACCTCGAGCGCATTCTCGCGCAATGCGCCAACCTGTGGGCTTTCAGCCTCTAGACAGACGAGGCGGGACGCATCTGCCCACGGCCGCAGAGCGGACGCACCGGCCCCGCCGCCGAACGCGCGACACTTTGGACACGGTGCGATTTCAGCTCCACAGCCACGTCGTTGTGAGTTTACGATCACTCAACCAGAACCATGATGAGCGCACCCCCAAAGAGGATGGCGACGATCACGATGAGGCCGTAGACGGTTTCGCGCAAAAACGCCCCATCGCGCCAAGGCGGGACACCTCTCGCGGATCCTGCGGCGATCGAGCATCAGGTAGGACCCGATGATCAATATGGGATCGATGCAGACGATGTTCTGAACGAACAGGAGCCCCACAGACTTCCCCGCATCCTGCGGCAAAGGGTTGAAGATCGTGTCGACGCTCATCCACAGCATCGCGACGAGCATCAGCAGGACCCAGACGTTCCAGGCCCGCCCCATCCACGTGGGAACACGGACCGATTGCCTCCGGCTATTTGCAGACTCTCGCAAGACCCTCGTGGACTCTCGCAAGGCGGGAGCTGCGCCGGCCCCTCGCTTTGACACGCCGGCGGGCACACGCCCGGCCGCGGCGGTGACCGCTGCGCCGAAATCCGCAACCGAGCCATACCGGGCAGCGGGATCGAACGCGCACGCAGTTCCTATGGCCTGCGCCCATGCGCCTCCGATGCCCCTTTGGGTGCATTCCTCGGCCCCGCAGATATTCGGGGGCTGCTCACCCGTCAGACAGAAATAGAGGATCTTGCCGAGCGCGTAGACATCGGTGCGTTCGTCGGTCTGCCCGAACCCGAACTGCTCGGGCGGGGCGTAGCATCGCGTGAGGAAATGCGTGGTGTCGGTCGACGCATCGGGATCCACGTGCGCGCACTCCCGAAGCGATGATGACCGCCTCGCCGCCACGCATAATCACATTCGTCGGCTTGAGGTCTCGATGGATGATCGGGCGGTCGAACGCCGTGTGCAGTTCCGTCACCGACCGGCACAAAGCGGGCAGCACCGAGGTGGCGAGCACCTCGCCCGCGCCGAGAGCCCGCTCCAGCTCTTCGACCGTACAGCCGTCGACGTGCTCCATCACGACGGTCATCGTGCCGCCGTTGCGCGAGCACTCAATCAGCCTTGGGACGCAGGCAAGGCTCATTCCCTGCTCCTGGGCGCGCCACAGCTCCTCATACGCCCCGCCGACGCCTGAAGAGGCGTCGATGGTCTTGCGGATGTACCTGCCGGCCCTGCCAGCACCCGGCACCCGCGGACCAACTCGGTCGTCTCAAAGTCGGACTGCTTGATCACCCGCTCGACATGCCACGTCGTGGCCTCGGACGCGCGGGACAGGAACACCTCGAGCTCGTGGCGGAACGCGCCGTCCCCCGGGTTCGAGGCATTGAATGCGGATATGTCTTCGGAATTCCCCATGACCTGCATCATACCAGCGCACGGAGACATTTAGCAGACGGTCTCCTCGCCCAGGCGATACAGTTCCTCGTTCACCTTCTGGAGGCTGCACCCCTGGCCGATGCAAAAGATGATGATTGCATCGCGGCGGCATTTGGGGTTGAGGGAGCTCGTCCCGGCGGCTCTGAGCGCCCGGTTCGTCTCGCGCAGGGTGAGTGCCATGGCGAAGGCAATCTGCAGGACCTTGTCGCGCGAGGGGTTGCGGGCACCCGTGAAGATCTGGTAGCCGAACGTCTCGTTGAGGTCTGCCATGCGCACCACGCGCGAGCGCTTGAGGTGCTTTTTCTCGAGCATGCGCCCCAAGAATCCCGCCAGCGTCTCAGCAGGGAATTCGCGCCCGTCGACGAACGCGTCGAGGCTCGGCGCATCCAACAGCTCCTGCAGCACTTCTTCAGTTAACCGCTCCGTCATGACCGGCCTCCACTTTCTCCATTCCCATTGTAATCACGTTCTACGCAAAGGGGCGCATGCCCGATGCGCCCCTTTGGCCCAAATCACCGCCACGTTCCGATCGATGCGATTATGCCGGGACTTTCGCCAGGCACCTCACATGTGCCGAGGTTCCCCACACCCGCGCGAATTCCCAGCGGCACCCCGTTCAAACCGCTTAGGCTATCGCCCAAGTCGCAGCGGGCTTGTCGGCAAATGGCGAAGAATAATACAGGATGCTCGAGACATCGCCCTCGAAGTACACATAGCCGCTCACCGTGCCTCCCGCCGACAGGTCACCAAAGGAAAGCTCTTCGGTCGCCTCGGAATAATACGTATTATCGCCCTGGACGCCGTTCGCGCTCTCCCCCTTCCAGTCGTACGAGTTGAACGATAGCTTTTCATCGCTGTTGTTCGTGTAGGTGACGCGCACACCGGTCATGGCGGTGCCATCGTAATTGGTGAGGCCCGGCGTGACCTCGTCCACCGAAACCGTCATGCCGTTGGACAGCTCGACCGAAGCTCCCACGGCGAGCTTCTCATCAGCAGACGACGTAGGCTCATCATCGCTGGAATCATCGTCCTCAGAGGCATCGTCCTTTGAGGACTGCACGGCCTTCGGGCCGTTCACGGCGTCGTCGATTGCAGCGCTATACATGCTCTGGCTACCCAAAACAGCTGCAACGGAAACGATGTTCACCACAATCGCGGCGATGGCGAGGCCCTTGCCCGCGCGCTTTCCACGCAGGCAAGACACAAGCCCGGCAATGGCGAGCACGGCGCCGACGAGCGCCATGAAGAACGACACGTTGTTGATGATCGGCAGCAAGGACGTGAGGAGCGCGATGATTCCGAGCACCAACCCGGCAATGGCGATCCCGGAACGCGGCTGTTTTACCTGATTATTTTCCACGTTTTCCCTCCCATGACAGCGACCTATCCCTCAAGTCGCCTCGACACCCCCACTTATTTACACCTCTGCCGGGGATTTCATTAGCTGCGAGCTAAGGCCTCGACATGCGGAGCGAGCGGAAACGCGTTACCATGGGTGTCGGTTTATCTTCACCGCGCGTCAATGGACGCGCCCGGAAAGGTGGTTTTGCACATGAAGCTCGCAGTTCCCTCCATTGGCAAAGGCGGCTTTGACGCCCAGCGTTCCGCGCATTTTGGCCACGCCGACTGCTTCACCATCCTGAACATCGAGGACGGCAAAGTCTCCGTCGAGGGTACCATCGCCAATCCCCCTCACGAAGAGGGCGGCTGCATGCGGCCCGTGCGTATCCTCTCCGAGGCCGGTATCGACGCCATCGTGGCCGTAGGCATGGGCATGCGCCCCATGCAAGGCTTTGCCGCCGCGGGCATCACCGTCCTGCACGATGCTGAGTCCGCGACCGTGGGAGCCGCCGCCGAGCGCATCGCCACTGGGCAGCTCGACGCTATGGGGCCCGAGCACGCCTGTCACCACTAGAAGACCGAGGGTAATTCCGCCCACAGTCGTTCAGGTCTCGTGCCGTTCGCACAAACAGCGATTCAATCAGGGACGAGCGCAGCAATCTGCGATACCCGCCCCGATTCCTTTATCGATGGGAGTTTCCATGGCGAGCAACAAGCGCTCAGCGCGCGCCAAGCAACGAGCGGCATTCGAGGCCGGCCTTGAGGACGGCTTGAGCGCTGGCGGCATGGACGACCTCTTTGCTCGCGAACATGCACGCGAAGAACGAATCGACGCTGAACATGACGCAGCCCTCCGCCACAAGGCTTGCGAGTCGAAGAACCGCTACGCAAGCCGCCCCGAGGCAGAAGCGGCCCTGATTTCCTGCGAGGAACACGGGAGACATGGGCTCTCGATATACCGCTGCCCGTACTGCAATGGCTGGCACCTCACGAGCCACCCGCAAAAACGATAGGTCGCCTGCGTTCCACATGCTGGCATCACGATCCCGTGTTAGACTCTGACTCGCCCGCCCGATGGATTCGGGCCCATGCGAGGGCGTCACCGCGAAGAGACAAGGCGACCATGCGCTTTAGACATCCCCATCAACCGACCCGTTGACCTCCGATAGAACGAGGAGGGGATGTCTTCATGCAGCTCGCACTCACGCGCGTGACCTACACGCACCCAGCGGCGCAAGACCCCATTCTAAGTAACGTGACCATCGCCTTCCCGCAGGGCTGGACTGGCCTTTTGGGTGACAACGGCTGCGGCAAGTCAACGCTCGCCAAAATCGCCTGCGGCTTGATCGCGCCCGACTCCGGCACCGTATCGAACGGCTTGTTCGCCGCCTACTGCCCGCAGGAAGCCGATGAGGCACCGGCCACCCTCGCGGACTTCGCACTCGACTTCGGTCGCGAGGCACGCGGCCTTCGCACGCAGCTGAGTCTCACCGACGACATGCCATGGCGCTGGGACGAGCTCAGCTTCGGCGAGCGCAAAAGCTGCAGATCGCCTGCTCCCTCTGGCAACGACCCGATGCGCTCGTTGTGGATGAACCGACCAATCACCTCGATCGCGAGGCCCGTGCCCAACTGACAGGACTGCTGGCCAGCTTCACCGGCGTCGGCATCCTCGTGAGCCACGATCGCGACCTGCTAGATGCGCTCGTGGAGCGCTGTGCATCGTTCGAGCCCACGGGCCCGCGCGGCGAGATGCGCATCGTCGTGCGGCCCGGTGGCTATTCCGCCGGGCACATGCAGGCGGAGCGGGAGCGCGCCACAGCGGCGGGCGAGCGCAAACGCGCCAAAGGCGAACTCGCGCGACTCGCCGCCGAGCGGGGGCAGCGCTCCCAAGAGGCGGCGCGATCTGATGCCAGACGATCGAAGCGGGGGCTCGACCCCAAGGACAGGAGCGCACGGGCGAAAATCGACCTCGCCATCTTTACCGGCCAAGACGGCGCTCGCGGCAAACTGCTGCGGCAAATGGACGGCCGCATTGCCGCGGCGCAAAGCAGGGCCGATGCGGCATTCGTCCCCAAACGCTACGACGGTAGCCTGTTCCTGGACGCCAAACCCAGCCCCCGCAAAACCGTGCTCCACATTCCTGCGGGCCGTATCCCGTGCGGCGAGAGCGAACTCGATCTGCCGGAGCTCTTTGTGGGAAATACGGAGCGCATCGGCATCATTGGGCCAAATGGTGCCGGAAAGACCACCCTGCTCGATCATCTTCGCGCGCTCTTGCATCTGCAGGCAGAACACCGAGATGCGCACGCCCTCACAATCCTCGACATACCCCAAGAGCCGAGTCGGGAGCAACGGTCGCAGATACTCGAAGAGGTCCGCTCCCTCTCCCCTACCGACCGCGGACATGTATTCAGCTGCGTGGCGCAGCTGAACTCAGAACCCGACCGCATCATGGAAGGCGCTGCAACCAGCCCCGGTGAGCTGCGAAAACTGATGATTGCCCGCGGCCTGCCGGACGCGCCCGCGCTCATCATCATGGACGAGCCCACCAACCACCTCGACCTGCACTCGGTTGAGGCATTGGAGCAAGCGCTCGCGCAATTCGGAGGAGCGCTGCTCCTCGTGAGCCACGACCATGCGTTCCTGCGAGCGTGCACAAGCATCACCTGGGAAATCGAAGCGGGCGCGCTGAAGGTGACGCAGCACTGAGCGTTTTGTTGCAGTAAACGGGCGACAGATCGAGTACCAATAAGATTCTCAAGAAGAAAACCGCAGTTAGCAACTTCGTGAATCCCCGTGTCTACTTAGCAATCCCTTGGTCCACTGCAACAAACAAGAAAGGCCGACCCATGTGGGCCGGCCTTTCCCCCGTCGACGCGCGTTACGCGCGAAATCCGACGAAGTGTCAGTTCAAACTACTCGAACTCGATGGTCCCGCAGCTTCGGGGTGAGGTCGTACAGGACGCGGCAGATGCCGTCGACCTCAGAGGCGATGCGGTCGCCGATCTTCTTGAGGAGCGCCCAGTCGAGCTCGGGCACCTCGGCGGTCATGGCATCGACGGTGTTGACGGCGCGGATGAACGCCGGCCACTCGTAGAGGCGCTTGCCCTCCTTCACGCCGGTGACGCGGAAGTCGGGCACGGAGACGAAGTACTGCCAGACCTTGCCCTCAAGGCCTGCCGCGGCGAACTCCTCACGCAGGATGGCGTCGGCCTCGCGCAGGGCCTCCAGGCGATCACGGGTGATGGCGCCGAGGCAGCGCACGCCCAGGCCAGGGCCCGGGAAGGGCTGACGCTCAACCATGTTCTCGGGCAGGCCGAGCTCGCGACCGACTACGCGGACCTCGTCCTTGTACAGCAGGCGGACGGGCTCGCAGAGCTCGAACTGCAGGTCGTCGGGCAGGCCGCCCACGTTGTGGTGGGCCTTCACGCCGTCGGACTCGAGGATGTCGGGGTAGATGGTGCCCTGGGCGAGGAAGGAAACCTCGTCGCCCACCTTGCGGGCCTCCTCTTCGAACACGCGGATGAACTCGGCGCCGATGATCTTGCGCTTGGCCTCGGGCTCGGCCACGCCGTCGAGCAGGGACAGGAAGCGATCCGTGGCGTCAACGTAAACGAGGTTGGCGTCGAGCTGGTTGCGGAACACATCGATGACCTGCTCGGACTCGCCCTTGCGCATGAGGCCGTGGTTCACGTGCACGCAGATGAGCTGCTTGCCGATGGCCTTGATGAGCAGCGCGGCGACCACGGAGGAATCGACGCCGCCGGACAGGGCCAGGAGGGCCTTCTTATCGCCGATCTGCTCGCGGCAGGCGGCGACCTGCTCCTCGATGAAAGCCTGAGCGAGCTCAGGGGTGGTGATGCGGACCATGTCGTCGGGGCGCTTGTTCAGATCCATGGGTCTCCTTTCAAGGGCGCGCGCGATGGGCGCGATGGGACGTCTTGTAGGCGGGACGTCATATATCACACAGCATTATGCCTTTTCCGCGTGATAGATGCGGGAGAATCGTGCGGTGATGATACGATTTCCACCGTAGGAACCTGTCTAAGGAGGACCGATGGTCACCCTGTCCGACGCCCGCATCGACGAGCTCATCGCCGAGGACGTGCCTTATATCGACCTGACCAGCCATATTCTGGGCGTCGACACCCAACCGGGGGAAATGGAGTACTTCACCCGCGAGGCGTGCGTGCTCGCCGGAAGCGAGGTGGCCTCCCGCATCGCAACCAAGCTTGGGTGCACCGTTGCATGCATCCTGCCCGACGGCACGGAGCTCGAGGCGGGCCAGGCCTTCATGACCCTCGGCGGGACGGCCGCCCAGCTCCATCAGGCCTGGAAGGTCTGCCTCAACGTGTTCGACCATCTCTCCGCCGTTGCGACCAAGACCCGCGCGATGGTCGACGCCGCGCACGCCGCCAACCCGTCCTGCGAGATCCTCACCACGCGCAAGAGCATGCCGGGCGTGAAGGACCTCCTCGTGGAGGCTACCATCGCCGGCGGCGCGTTCCCCCACCGCCTGGGCCTGTCCGAGACCGTCCTCGTGTTCGACCATCACCTCTCGTTCATGGGAGGGATCGACGCGTTCATTGAGCAACTGCCCCAGATCCGTTCGCGCTGCATCGAGAAGAAGCTGTTCGTCGAGGTGAACGCCGAGCAGGCGCTCGCCCTCGCATGGCACAACGCCGCCTGCACGCGCGCCTGCGCCGCCTCGCGCGGGGCCGTTGCCTGGGCCGGCGTCGATGGCATCCAGCTCGACAAGGTCGCAGTCGACGAGCTGGCCGAGCTCGTGGGCAACCTGCGCGCGCTCGACCCGCGCCTCACCATCATCGCTGCCGGGGGCGTCAACCCCGAAAACGCGGGGGAATATGCCGCCACCGCGTGGACGGACTCGCCACCACCGCGCCCTTCACCGCCAAGTCCATCGACATGAGCGTCCGCATGCGACGCCTGGGATAGGAAACCATGACCTCTTCCTCCAAGTCCGCCGCCGAAGGCCCCTCCGCCAGCGCGAGCACCGCCGTCAACGCCAACGCGGCGCCGGTGAAGCGCTACTCGCTGTTCACCGCGATCTGCCTGATCGTGGGCATCTGTATCGGCTCCGGCATCTTCTTCAAGTCCGACAACGTCCTCATCGCCACCGGCGGCAACGTCGCGCTCGGCGTCGCCATGATGCTGCTCGCCGCCACGACCATCGTCTTCGGCGGCCTCACCCTGGCCCGCTTTGCCGCGCGCACCACCGGCCACGGAGGGCTGATCGACTACGCGGAGGAATTCCTGGGCCCGCGCCGGGCCGCGTTCATCGGCTGGAACTTCACCTTTCTGTACATGCCCGTCGTCTGCTCCGTGCTCAGCTGGGTCGTGGGCGTGTACGCGTGCATGACCTTCAACCTGCCTGGGACGTTTGCCTGGCAGATGGGCATCGGCCTGGCATTCCTGCTGGCCTGCACCGCGTGGAACATCCTGTGGCCCACCTTGAGCGGCTACTTCCAAAATCTCACCACGCTGGCCAAGGCCCTGCCGCTGGTGCTCGTGGGCGTCATAGGCCTTATGGTGAACGACCCGGTCGCCCAGCTGAGCTCCGACATCGCCGCCGCACCGGCAGCCGGCACCGCATGGATCGCCGCGGCGCGCCCGTCGCCTTCGCCTTCGACGGCTGGAGCTCCGCAGTGAGCATCGCGCCGGAACTTAAAGATGCACGCCGCAACCTGCCCCGCGCGCTCATCGCCGCCCCCGTCATCATCCTCGCGCTTTACCTGGGATACTTCGTGGGTATCTCGTGCTTCCTCGGGCCGCAGACCGTCATCGAGGCGGGCGATGCGAGCCTCTCGCTCATGTTCGTCAAGCTCTTTGGCGAGCAGGCCGGTGCGCTGCCCAACGTCATCGCGCTCATCGCCGTGCTCGGAGGTGCCAACGGCATGGTGCTTGCCACCCTGCGCATGCCCCAGTCCCTGGCGCTCCACCACATGATGCCTTGCGAGCGCACCGTGAGCCGCATGAACGCGACGCTGCGCTTCCCGGTGGTGAGCGCCATGATCGCATTGGCCACCACGTTGTTCTGGGTTGGCGTGCATGCCGTGGTGAGCACCCTGGCGCTGCTTCCCAACGGCGATATCTCCGAGGTCGTGGTGGCAATGACCATGCTGATCCTGCCGCTGTATTACGCCGAGGCGCTCCGCGGGGCGCTGCGCGAGGACGCCCCCGCGCTCATGCGCGTACGCCGCGCTGTGGCACCCGCCATCGCGCTCGCGAGCTCACTCACCATCGGCCTGTCGAGCATCTCCGATCCAACGCGCTGGCCGTTCGTCATGGCCTTCACGGCGCTGCTCCTCGTGATGACCTTCGCGCTCACACCCAAGCGGGGCGCTTAGGCGTCCGGAAGCGCGCGCTCCTCGCGAGCCTCGGCGAAGGCTGCCTTCATGGTGGGGTTATTCCGCGTGAGCTTGCGGATGGTGAGGCCCTGGGCCTTGTCGTTCGCCAGGCGCAGGTTGTTCTCGCTCGAAATCAGATTGTTTCTTCTATCGCGATGAGCGGATGCGCCGTCGCTCGCGCTGCGACTCAATCATATGGCGTATCGCCATCACGGGATGATGGAAGAGCATGCGCGGACCCGCGTACCGCATCACCGTGCGGATGCGCTCGAGCATCTCGGGTCGGTAGCAGTGCACCGTGCAATTCGAGCAGAACGTCTTTTCTTCCATGAACGGGCAGTGCTCGCTGCGCGCGTGGGCATACGCCTCGAGCTCGGCGCATTCGGGACAGAGGTCCCGCCGCTCCCCGGAGTCCTGCTCCCGAAGGGCCGCCCCCTCCCGCATCTGCTGCATCTCGCCGCCCCGCTCTCGCAGCGGCGCCGAACGATGCGCGGAATGATTGCCCTTGCAATACAAGGCGATCATCTGGCTTACGATTTCCTGCTCGCGTTCGCGCTTGCGCTTCAGCGCATCGGCCGTCAGGCGCGCCTCGCTCTTCACCATCGTCCGCTACACCTCGTAACTATCCGTAAAATCGGGATCGACGCCCGGCGCCTCCTCGACGGCGACGCCTCGCGGGCAGCGCGCTCCGCCTCCTCGCGGGCCTCGTCGAACTTCGCCTTCATGGTTTTGTTACCCCAGGTAAGCTTGCGGATGCTGAGCCCCTGGGCTTTGTCGTTCGCCAGACGCAGGTTGTTCTCGCTCGAGATCAGATTGTCCTTGACCTTCTGCAGGTGCTTGATGGTGGCGTCGATCTCATCGATGGCCGTCTGGAACTTGCGGCTCGCCAGGTCGTAGTTGCGGTTGAAGCCCTCCTGGAATCCCAGCAGCTTTTCCTCGAACTCTGTGACGTCGATGTTCTGTTGGCGTACGAGCTCGAGCTCCTGCTTGTAGGCGAGCGCGTTCATGGCGGCGTTACGCAGCAGCGTGATCATGGGGATGAAGAACTGCGGGCGGATCACGTACATCTTCTCGTAGCGGTAGCTCACGTCCACGATGCCCGTGTTGTACAGCTCGCTCTCCGGCTCGAGCAGAGTGACCAGCACCGCGTACTCGCAGCCCTTCTTCTTGCGGTCCGAATCGAGCTTCTTGAAGAAGTCCTCGTTCTTGTGCTTGGTGGCCGTGGTGTCATTCTCGTTCTTCATCTCGAACATGATCGAGACGATCTCGTTACCGGCCTCATCGCACTCGCGGAAGATGAAGTCACCCTTGGTGCCGTCGGAGGCGTCGTTGTCCTTCTCGAAGTAGGCACGAGGGAACGCCGTGGCGCGCAGCTGATTGAACTGGGTCTCGCAGTGCTGCTCGAGGGTCTCGCCCACCATCTTGGTGGAGAGGCGCGCCTTCATATCGCGCAGGCGCTCGATCTCCTCGTCCTTGTAGCGGATAAGGTCCTGAGCGCTCTTGCGGGCCTGCTCGATCTCGAGCGCGTGGGCGGTCTCGATCTGCCGCTTCTCCGCCTCGCGCGTCTCGTGGTCGGCGGCGCGGCCGTCCTTTTCGCGCGCGAGGTCAAAGCGAGCCGCATCCAGGTCGTGAGCGAGCTTGGCGCGCTCCTCCTCGAAGGCGGTGCGCGCCTCATTCACAGCTTGCGTCACCGCGAGATCTCGCTGGGTGGCGCCGGCGTCCAGCTGCGCCTTGAGCGAGGCGATCTGCGCATCGCGCGCGGCGACCATCTGGCGCAGCTCCTCTTTTTTGTCGGCGGCGTCCTGCTGCACGACCATGCGCTCGCGCTGGGCGGCGACCTTCACCGCAGACTCGCGCTCCTCAACGGCGGACTCGAGCTTGGCGGAGAGCTCGGCGATGCGGGCATCCGCCTCGGCGCGAACGCGCATGAGCTCGGCGGCGCGCTCAGCCTGCTCGCTCGCCAGCTTTGCGGAGCTCGCCGCGTTCGCCTCCTGCAGGGCCGCGGCGCCCTGCGCTCGCGCCTCCTGCAGCTCGGCGGCACTGCGGGCCTTGGCCTCCTGTAGCTCTGCCGCGCCGCGTGCGAGCGCCTCCTGCAGCTCGGCCTTCTGGGCCGCCATCGTGCGGTCGAGCTCTGCCTTGGCCTGAGAGCGGGCGAGCTCGAGCGCCTGCTCGTGCTCGCGACGCAGCGAGGCGTCGCGCTCCTCCACCTCATGGGCGAACTGATCATCTCGCACCTGACGGACAATGCCCTCGTAATCGCTCTCATCGAGATTGATGACCGTACCGCACTTGGGACACGTGACCTGGTTCATATGCCTGCTCCTCGTCTGGCCGCCACCCGAAGGCTCATCCGAGCCCATTCCATATGCTTCGAACTATACCCGCCCGTCCGGACAAAACTCGTACGCGGCACCGCGCGGAGCGAGATCGCCCGACGCGTCCACTCGGCGCGCTCATCGGACAGACGCCACCATCCTGCGGATACTCGGCAAACTCGAGGCTTCCTCCAGTATGGCGATCAGTTCGTCAGCCTGGAAGAACACACCACGACGCCTGTTTCCAATCGGCCGTAAGATCTCATATTCACATGCCCTGGACACAACGTTTTGTGCCGCGCGTGGAGTGATATCCAATTCGCTCGCGACGTACGCAACGTTGACCACCGGCTGCTCCGCCAATATGGACGGCAGCTTATAGATGCTGGAATTTTCGCGCTCGGTCATTATCTCGCGCCAGCCCTCGAACACGTCATCGAGGCTCCTCGCCACGAGCCTGCCCACCACAAGCGACAACTCAAGCGCCTCCACGAGCTGCCTGACCACGGCGATGGGATCACCTTGCTGATACGCATCGAGAGACTCCATGTAGGCATCTACGTTGTGAAGCAGGCCCGCGGACACGGGCAGTGTGACATGGGACATCACCCCGGATTTGCGCAGCATCTTGTGCAGCAACACACGGCCCGTCCGCCCGTTCCCATCAATGAACGGGTGAACCGTTTCGAACTGTGCATGCAAAACCGCGGCCTGAACGACGGGGTCGACATCATCGCGTGAGGCAAAGCGAACCATGTCGTCAAGATACTCGGGAACGCGCTCCCATGCCGGCGGCACATACTGAGCGCCGTGGGGACTGTACGGGGTCCCTCCCACCCAAACCTGCTCTTCCCGTAACTCTCCTCCAAATGTCTCACCGCTCCAATTGATCAGAGCCCGATGAATATCGAGGATTGATTCGACGGTCAGTTCGTCACGAGCGGACAGCGCCTCTCGCATCGCAGCGATGTTTCCCGCGATGAGGCGGGCGTTCTGAGGCGTCTCATCGGTCAGCTCCGCCAACGCGACGTTTCGAACACTTGAGGTGAGCCGTTCAATCTGAGAGCTTGCGGAGGATTCGCTTCTCAACAGGAGGGCGGGCAGGTCATACCCGCGCTCAGCCTGTTCGCCATCAAAACGGGCGATCGATATGAGCAGGTCGGACATGCGCGCCGAAAGAACCGAATCAAGGAAGACGTCCTTGTGCGTAATCATGTGCGGAACCGCGGCATCGTACTCGGGCAATATTCTTCTACGGGCGCTTTTGGGAAAAACTCGAGCTCGTCTGGGTCGCGCTGCCACGCTCGCTGTTCATACGAGATTGGCTGCCATTGATTAAGCCGTCTGCCCGCTGCCACCATTTTTACTTCCTTTACATAGCTGCTAACGGAAGTGAACTGGATTTCACTTCCGTTATTGTAGCTTAAGAGAAGTGAACTATATTTCACTTCCGATAGCATATGGCTAACGGAAGTGAAACTCGATTCACTTCCGTTAGGTGCCCTCTTTTGGAAGCGAGCTGCTCGCGGCGCCGTCTTCCCTTGAGGGAAGGGCGCGACACAGATACACCATGTCCCTGAGCTGAACTCCCGCCTCGATAATCGGATGGTCGTAGTTGTCGACGAAGAAATTGGGCAGCACATGTGAACGCGCGAAGCCGCACGTCTCGTAAAACGGCACGGTAAGCGGGCTATCCCCCGTGCCCACCTGCAGCACGCCGTGCGTGGGCGCGTACCGGGTGGCCGCAAAGTCCAGAAGGGCGCGACCCACGCCGCGGCGCTGGAACTCGGGAGCGACCGCCAGGTTCTTCACCTCGGCAATGCGCGCACCGGAGGCGTCAACGCCCTCGTCAGTCACGATCATGCAACCGAGGACGGGCGCGGGCCGGACCGAAAGCTCAGATTCGGCTCCACTCATAGGGTGAGTCCGGAGCTCTCAGCTGAAGCGCATCCCAAATCTCCCCATCCGAACGCCGCGTACATATCGCCTCGGCGCAAATAGCGCTCGACCATATCCCACTGCTCATCGGCAAGCAGGAGCAGGTCGCGGTATCGCTCACGGTCGCGATCGACGGATGCGATGTGAAGGGACAACGTCACGAGTGAACTCCCAAAGCCATCGAAGGGTGATTGCGGCGTCATTGTAGCGTGCCTTTTCACCCTCGTCTCTGGGTCGAAAGCCACAAATCGAGTGATTTTGTAACGAATAATCGGAAGGGGCAAGTAGACGGGCAAAACCGACGGCATAACCGCTGATAAACTCCTTTACTTTTTCCCTCTATCCGGCCATGCAATTTCTTCGTTACAAAAACGCTCGATTTGCGGCAATCCGCTTTGGACACGACAACGAGAACGACCTTCACGCCATCTGGCATCCTCTGGGAAGTCTGCCAGCGGGGACCGGAGCGGCGGCGGACTGCGCACCGGGAACCGCAACGTCAGGCTGTACGCTGGGTTAACTTACCGCGAGTCGGTCACGAACACGGCGGCGCGGACCTGATGCCACGGACTGCGTTCGGGCGCGACCTGGAGCACGCGGCACTCGAAGACGTCCTCGTGACCGTAGAAGAACATGGTCGAGAGCGGCCCCACCAAATCAGCTGGGATGTAACCGAGCATGGTGCCGTGGAACTTGACGGCGATGGCGTCAGCGTCGTGCGGGTTATCGCGCTCCGGCTCGAGGTCGAGCGTGTCGCCCGCTTTGAGCTCGTTGAGGACAAGCGCACCGTCGTGGTGCTGGAATCCGGCGATATTGAACGTGAACAGATTGCGTGACGGCTCGTACATGGTGGACTCCCTTCAAGCCCTGCACCGCGCTCCGTTTACGCGGCTTTTTCTACGGCTTAAAGGTACGACCCCGTGCAGACAAAATGACGATCTACCCAACTTGACGCCGAGCAGCGCATTGATAGATCATGCAGCCAGTCGAAGGAGGCATCCCATGCACACCGTCCAATACGAAATCATCAACATTCCCGCCATCGATCTGGAACGAATTAAGTTGCCAAGATTCCAGCGTAAGCTCGTGTGGCCAAGAAGCAAAAAAGAGCAGTTTATCAATACTCTTCATGAGGGACTGCCCTTCGGGTCGGTGTTGGTCTATCCCGAAAGCCAAGAGCCGGATGCCAACCTCCTCATCATAGACGGCCAGCAGAGACTATCAACCATCATCGAATTCAACCGCGACCGTCTTAAGTTTTGGAAACCACTGAACCCAGAGATTTATGGAAGTGCACTTCTCTCAATCAACAGCTCCCTTCCGGACGGTGCCCAACTCAGCGAGTCAGAATTTGATAACCTCCTTCATCAAGACAGGCGTTCTCTCGATGACTGGCTTGACGATATCGATGACAAGGCGAGCCGGAAAACCGTGCGTGCGGAATTTGGAAGAATCGAGCAGGAGCTATCCAATTATGTCGATTTCTCCAGCCTCCTCATACCCGCAATCAAGTTCATCGGTGACAAGAGCCTTATCGCAGAGGTCTTCTCTCGTCTGAATCAAGGTGGCGTTAAATTATCGAAATACCAGGTATTCAGTGCCGCTTGGATACACACGCAAATCAAACTCTCTACATCCGAACTTCAAAACGACATTTTGGAAAATGTAAAGAAGTACTACACATCCATGGGAAAGGGAGCAGCTTTTGAACTCGATGACTTTTCTGAAGATGCATTGACCGCGACTAGAATAATCACCCTCTCCGACCTCGCCATCGCTCTTGGAATGTACATGCAGGAGCACCTGAATTCACTCGCCCCTCAAACCGACAATAAGATTGCTGAACTCGGATTCGGCCTTCTGGGCGTCGCCGTCGATCTCGATAATCGAAAATTGGGAAAGCTACTCGACTACTCCGACTTTATCCAATCCAATCTCCAGATCATCCTGGAAAAGACCGAGCGCATCTGCAGCAATCTGCAAGACGTGTTTTCAAAAATGTTGAAGGTCGTCAAGGCCAACAAAAGTGACGAATACGCCCGGGCACTTTCGACCAATTTCAAAACCCTGTCTTATTTTGCCGCGCTTTGGTACCTGGATCCTGACTCACCTGAGTATCGTCACACCCTTAGGAACATTAAGGGCCATTACCTGCTCGACGCCCTTACGGGAGTCTGGAGCTCCGCCGGCGACCAGCGCCTCCTCGAGTATCAGCCAAGCTATAAAAAACGCGACTACCTTACCCCCGTTGACCAACGCGAACTCGAATCCGCTTTCGACCAATGGCTTTCATCCAACACGGCGGGAATTCGGTTCAATGGGGAGACCAAGGCGATCATCACTATTCATGCCAATTTAACCTACTTGGCGAAAACAGTTCCAAATGGAGAGAGCTTCGAGCTCGAGCACATCATTGCGAAAAAATACTTCGAAGCGGCGGACGAGAAAACTAGGCAGGCGCTATTTGGCAATTCCATAGGTAACTGCATGTTCCTGCCCAAAGGGCTCAACAACCGAAAGAAAGCCAAAACCCTTTATGAGGTCAATACCGATGAGCGCTACACAAAGCTCATCACGGAGTCTTTCTATTTCTCTGAGCAAGACTTAGAGGATGCAATCGGGGCTATTGCATCTGGCAATCGCGAGCTCGCCAACAGCATCATTAAAAGACGCGCAAAGCTTATCGCAGATGACACAGTCAGAATCCTGCTCATATAAAGCTGGGCACAACGCGCTGGCATGGCGTCAATTATTCATCCTGTTGACAATCGCCTTGCCGATTAAATGCGGTATGCCCACGATGAGGGCGTTTCCCATGCAGAACGCACGGTTGACATCAGTCATGCCGGTGTCCGTCCAGCCTCTCGGGAAGCCCTGAAGCTGATCGAGCTCATCTGGGACCAAACGGCGATACCTGCCGTCCGCCGTCGCGACAATATGTTGTCTTCGAGAAGCCGACCCCCCCCCCTCACTGGTAAGGATGGTTCGGGCAGGCGCGTCAACGGGGTCGGGAAAAGCCATGGCGCCCTCAGAATACCGATACGTAAAGCCCGTCTTTTTGTTGACGCGTGGCTCGTTCTTCCCACCCTTGAAATAGCGCCATTTGGCAAGCTTCGCCTCGTCGACGAAAATTCTTCCGGCACCTCAGAATCGGAAACGAGAACGTCGCCCAGCGTCTTGCTCGGCCCTTCATACGCTGCCTCGACTTTTGCGGTCATAACTGTACAGCCCTGCATGACTCCCGCATTTTGAAACGGGGATGTCTTAAGCCCCACGCCGAAGCGCTCCGTGTTCTCAAAAGGATCGTCATAAATCGGAATCGTCGCTTCCGTCGCAACGCATCGCGCCGGAAGCGCATCCGCCATAACACCCGCGCGGAGTCGTTCCTTCAGATCCCAAGCGTCTTCCGTCCGCTCTGCGTAGATATACACTCTGCGGCGCTTCTGCGGGAACCCGTAATCCGCTCCATTCACCACACGCCATTCCGCGGAATATCCAAGCGAAGCCAAGCAAGACAGAATAATTGCGAAGTCGCGACCGCGTTGCGACGCGGGACTCTTGAGCAGGCGATCAACATTTTCGAACAGACAGTACTTGGGCTGCTTCAAACGCAGGAACCGATAGATGTCCCACCATAGAACACCCTTCTTGCCCTCAATACCGTTTGCCTGTGACAGGGGCTTTGCCACGGAGTAATCTTGACAGGGGAATCCGCCGACAACCATATCCACATCGGGAATATCGATCTCTCCCACTTCATAAGCGCCCAAAACCGCATGTATGTCTTCGTTGACCACGGAACCGTAGCCGAATCGCTCTTCATAACAACGCGCAGCAAACTGCCTGGCAGGAGAGCCCTGGGGCTCCCACTGATTCGCCCAAACCGTCACGAACGGCCCGGCAGCGGGCATCTCAAACTCCGGATGATCCTCATTGCTATAGCCCTCAAGACCCAGGCGAAAACCGCCAACCCCCGCGAACAATTCCGCAACTCGTATCACGTTTCCAGTCATTCCGCTGTGTCCTAGCCTCTCTTCAAGCGCTTCATCAGTCGGAGCGCGCAAATCCCGCCTTACTCTATCGATCTCGGATGCGATATAACGCGCGTTCAGCCAAAAGCACTTCTTCGTCTCGAACGATCCATAAGGCGTCGGAAGCACATCTGCTTTGTTTCTGCCATGCGGCCTTACATGGCAACACCGATTTTCCGTTGATTTGACCGACTGGTCCGCATGACCGGATCTCACCCGCCGCTGCATTTCCTCATAACAGCGACGCGCTTCCAGCAGGTCCATGTCGGGCATCTGCCAAAAGAGCAGCTCAGCCAATCTAAACGTACCTTTATCGGCCGCGTCCTCCCGATATACAACGAAGAGATACTTCTGAGCCAAGTAACGCCTAAAGTCACTGGAATTGAACTCACATATCGCAAGGTCGCAGTAATCGAACGTCGGAAATGAAATCGACTCCTTGGGCATTCCGTTGCACTTGATCCTCATCGTCTTTGGCTTCACGCCCGCTTTCTCAAACTCCGCGATGCGAGAATCCTCGTCGACACCCAGGATGTGCTTCGTTATAAGCGCGCAAAGGTTCTTGGGCTTCCTATTTCCCTGCCACCCATATCCACACACGCTCGCCAATTCGTTTTCCGACAAGCCTATATATGGCTCGAATCTACGCCTCACCAACGCAAGCAAATCGAGCCCCGAACTTCCACTGTCCCTGCGAATTGCCTGTGCTTCTAGCATGCCGTTGAGCGCGACTGTCATATACGAAGGCTTTATTGCCCAAGCCCTCGGCTTGGCGGGGACATCCGAATACGGTTGCTCCGTTCGCTTCGCGGCATTCGCCGCTTTGGTCGCTGCCTCCAGATACAAGGTGTCCGAACCGGACAGCTCATGAGCCCTGCCTCGGCGAATCTTCCGCACGACGATATCCCAATCCCTTTTGAACGTCGGGATATCTTCATCCGGAATCCCCCAGAGCTCCACAAGCTTGACGAGATAATCAACGGGATTGAGCTCTTTGTCATATTGGTACGCAATGAGCAAGATCTGGTGTAGCTTCTTCTGAAGCGAGCTCGTCTCCCAAGTCTCATCAACAACGCTCATATAATTGATCATGCTAATTACCAGACGCTCTTTAGCCGAAAGTCGCCCGTCTTTCAATTGTTTGAGCGGAGTCGTTTTCAACTCAGTTCCAACTTCGGCAAAATCCGCATCAGGGTCGCTATTGATTTCATAATGGAAGTAGTACTTTTCAACCGCGTTGCCGAACGACCCCCTTCTTTTATGTGGGTCCTCGACTCGCTCCAGTCCCGGGCATTCCTCCCTGAGCGTATGGCCTTCAAGACGCTTGGCATACGCAAGGATTGACTCAATTGAAGAGCTGTCATATTCCAGGGTTGCGTCCACGATTTCCACCTTATTAGGAACGCCTGTTCGATCTCTGTATTGTACCGATCGAACAGACGTTCCTCAAAGTAGGTGCAGTCGGATTGGCGGGAACCAATGCTTGCCCGTATTCCCTTCGCATCGCCTATACAATATTGATCAACGCAATTCCCACACCAAAGGAGCCCTCGCCATGTCCAACTCCTACCTTGTCGTCATCGACATGCAAAATGACTTCATCGACGGCGCCCTGGGCACGCCCGAGGCGCAGGCCATCGTCGAGGCGGTCGCCCAACGCGCCAGCAGCTTCAGCGGCACGGTCGTTTTCACCAAAGACACCCACGGCAGCGACTACGCAACCACACAAGAGGGTCGCAACCTGCCCATTCCCCACTGCATCGCCGGCACGACCGGCTGGGAGCTCGCACCCGCCCTCGAGACGGTTCGCACCCACCGCAGCGCTCCCGTGTTCGAAAAGCCCTCGTTCGGATCGCTCGACCTTGCCCGCTGGCTCGTCGCGCAAAACGACGCCGAGCCCATCGACTCCATCGAACTCTGCGGCCTGTGCACCGACATCTGCGTGGTCAGCAACGCCCTCACCATCAAGGCGCACCTGCCCGAGGTCCCGCTCAGCGTGAACCCCGCCCTGAGCGCCGGCGTCACCCCCGCCGCGCACGACGCCGCGATCACCACCATGGCGAGCTGTCAGGTGCAAATCCTGTAACCGGGCTCGGGCCTCGTTTGCGGCGGCCTTTCGCCCCGATGACCCGCCTGAGACAGACCCCATACCCACGCACGGGACTCACCCCGCGCCGTCTCTCGCGACCTTGCGATTGGCGGCGTTCTTGTTTTTTGGCCAGCTACCGTGCCAACGCTGCAGCGTACCATTTGAATGCTGGGATGAGCTGCATGCGCAGCACGTTGCGACGCGCATCGAAACCGCTGCTGCGGATTCTCAGCCGAATGCCCATCGCACGTGCAACGTCCACGACGAGCTGGTTGTACAGATGCTCTTCGACAATGTCCTCGTACCAGACGTTCAATATGGTCCAGCCCGAGCCAACCAGCTTGTTCTGCCTGCGGTCGTCGCGCTCGACCTGCTCGATCGTGTGGAACTTGCGGCCCTTGTACTCGAGACCGACCTTATGACCGGGGAATGCAACGTCCACATAGCGGTCCCCGTCGGCGGTTGAGACGCGATGGTTGAGCGAGACAGGCCCGAGGGCATAACCACCGAGTCGCCGCGGCCAGGTAAGCAATGCGCAAAGAACGGATTCCATGGGCGAGTTGGAGCCGTCACCGACCAGCTCAAGCGCCTCGCGGGCCCGGACGATCCCCGGCGCTCCGGGCATCGCATCCAGCACACGGGCGATCTGTTCGACGGAAGTCAGGGGCTTCGCCGTGTTGGTAAGACCATCCCATGAATCATCGAGGAGGTAGGTTCCGCACAGCTCGAGGCCGATCATCGCCAGCTCCTCGACGGTGCGCTGCCGCTTCTTGTGCAGGTCCACTGTTGCAAGATGCAGAAATGTCAGAGCCGGGCTCGTCACTAAAACATCCCTATTCACGTAAATAAGCGAACGAGGTGGCAACTCCGCCGCGCTGCGGTGGCACACGATGTCGTCGCGGCTGCGGGCGCCCGACTCTTTGGACACCAGGATGTGCACGGGACGCGTTTTCACACCCAAACGCCCCATGTCGTCCGCAAACATAGCTTTTGGCGATATGCCGCAGCCATCCAGTTTTTGCGTGCGTGGTCTATCCAAAAACTCCGGCGCCAATCGTCCGCTCGATCGCATAAATTCGAGCGCTGACTCTCCAAAAATGCATACGCTCATGACCGTCGCCCCCTCGGCCCGATACGTTTTGCTCAGTGTGGTCAAAATACCCTGATTGTGCGCTGAGCAATCAGTGACGCAGTTGCGTTTGCCCAGGATTGGGCAAACTGATTCCGCCGACCACGCGCCCTGGCACCCATTGCCTCCAGCCGCCATCGACAAAACCCCAGGATTGTCCCGCGCCAGAAAATATGCACGAGCGTTTTGGCCCCGCTTTCAGCGCACAATCAGGGTATTTTGACCACTTTTCCGAAAACGGATATATTGTGACCCCCTTTTGAGGGCTTGAGCGCTTTTTCGCGTGCCACGTTGCCGCCGCAGAACCACCCGCCGCCACCCCTCCCTGAGCGTCCAGACAAAAGCAGGGGTCCAATCAGCTCTTGGCCTGTTCGGACGGACACTTGACGCCCCATCTGCCCCGTTAACACGCCGATCGCCATTACATGACCATCTCCCTAAGGCCTTGAACTGCACGTTCGCTCATTTGTGAACTATTTAAGAATGAATCCTAATATGTTTCCGTTTTAGGCCCATATGATTCTGGAACTGTGCCATAATGCAGTTGTCCGAGCGCGAGCCACCCACCGGTTCGCCCGCGCAATCGCCTGTGTTCAAAGGAGAACAAACATGAAGTTCGTTTGCCCCGTTTGCGGTTACGTTGAGGAGTTCGACGGCGAGGAGCTGCCCGCCGATTTCAAGTGCCCCCAGTGCGGCGTCTCCGGCGACCGCTTCACCAAGGTCGAGGAGGGCAAGATGACCTGGGCCGCCGAGCACATCGTGGGCGTTGCTCACGAGGAGGGCGTCTCCGAGGACATCATCGCCGACCTGCGCGCAACTTCGAGGGCGAGTGCTCTGAAGTTGGTATGTACCTGGCCATGGCCCGCGTTGCCCACCGCGAGGGCTACCCGGAGATCGGCCTGTACTGGGAGAAGGCCGCTTACGAGGAGGCCGAGCACGCTTCCAAGTTCGCCGAGCTCCTGGGCGAGGTCGTGACCACCTCCACCAAGAAGAACCTCGAGATGCGCGTTGAGGCCGAGAACGGCGCTACCGCCGGCAAGTTCGACCTCGCCAAGCGCGCCAAGGCCGCTGGCCTGGATGCCATCCACGACACCGTGCACGAGATGGCTCGCGACGAGGCCCGTCATGGCAAGGCCTTCGCTGGCCTGCTGCAGCGCTACTTCGGCTAAGTCTTAGTCGCAAGTCCCCTAGCTTACACAAACGAAAAAAACGCCGGCCTCCTGAGGTCGGCGTTTTTTTTTTCAACCAACATGACACCACATGTCGCCGTCTATATGAAACGTTTGAACGCTGGCGCTGTCACGGCGCAGCATATAGGGCGTACCCGAATATGGACGCCATCTATCACAGCCCGGTTTTTACTCCACGCCCGCGAAGGTAGCCTCGCTCCGCTTGCGAGCGGCGCGCATCAGAAGCAAGCTACTTGTGATAGGGCTCTCCACGCATGATCTTGAATGCACGGTACACCTGCTCAAGCAGCACCACGCGCGCCAAGTTGTGCGGCAACGTGATCCGCCCGAACGAGAGGCGCTCGTCGGCGCGAGCGCGTACCTCAGGCGACACACCGCACGAACCACCGATAACAAAGGTGATGGAGCTCTCCCCCCGTAGCATCAGGTCATTTAGATGCGACGCGATCTCCTCACTCGAACGCTCCTTGCCCCCAATGTCGAGCAGCACCACATGCGACCGCTCGGGAATCGCCGCCAAAATGGCCTTGCCCTCAAGCGCGCGCCCCGCCTCCTCGCCACCGGTCTTTGCCGGATCACAGTCGGGGATCTCGACCATCTTGATGCTCGCATACGCGCTCAAGCGCTTTACGTACTCCGCGCAGGCGTCCGCCCAAAAACGCTCCTTGAGCTTGCCCACTGCGACCACGGTGATCTTCACTGAATCCTCCTCGATAAACGCCATGGCGCGACTCGCGCCACTGGGGCCACACGAATCGGCGCGCACCCTGTGGCTGGCGCCCCTACGCTTGACGATAGGTCTCGAAGAACTCAGCCAGATCTTCCATCGCCTCGCGCAGCACACCCATGCGCGGCAGATACACGATACGGAAGTGGTCAGGTTCGGGCCAGTTGAAGCCGCCGCCGCGGGTGATGAGAATGCCCTTCTGGTGCAGCAGGTCGAGGGCGAACTGCTCGTCGTCGTGAATGTTGAACTTCTTCACGTCCATCTTCGGAAAGATGTAGAACGCCGCCTTGGGCTTGACCGCCGTAATGCCGTCGATCGCGTTCAGCGCCTCGTACACGTAGTTGCGCTGCTCGTACACGCGGCCGCCGGGCGCCACGTAATCCTTGACAGACTGGTGCCCGCCCAGCGCGGTTTGCACGATGGACTGCGCCGGCACATTGGAACACAGGCGCATGTTAGAGAGCATGTTCACGCCGAGCATGAAGTCGCTGCCCAGGCGTTTGTTGCCCGACACGATCATCCAGCCGATGCGGTAGCCCGCGATCATATGGCTCTTGGAAAGACCGGAGAAGGTGACGCAGAACAGGTCGGGCGCCAGGCTCGCAATGGAAACGTGCTCGGCCTCGTCCATGCACAGGCGGTCGTAGATCTCGTCCGCAAAGATCATGAGCTGGTGTCTGCGTGCAATCTCAACGATCCCCTCGAGGACGTCCTTGGAATAGACCGCACCCGTGGGGTTGTTGGGGTTGATGATGACGAGCGCCTTGGTGCGCGGGGTGATCTTGGCCTCCATGTCGGCCAGGTCGGGGTTCCAATCTGCCTGCTCATCGCAAAGATAATGCACGGGCGTGCCACCGGCGAGCGTGGCGCATGCGGTCCACAGCGGATAGTCGGGCGCGGGAATGAGGATCTCGTCGCCGGTGTCGAGCAGGGCCTGCATGCACAGGTTGATGAGCTCGGACACGCCATTGCCCGTGTAAATGCCGTCCATGCTCACGTTGGGCAGGCCCTTGAGCTGCGCGTACTGCATGATCGCTTTGCGTGCGGAGAACAAACCGCGGCTGTCGGAGTAGCCCTCGCAGTCGGGAAGCTGTTCGCGCATATCCTGGATGACCTCGACAGGAGTGCGAAAGCCAAACGGTGCAGGGTTGCCAATGTTGAGCTTGAGAATGTGAGCGCCCTCAGATTCGAGACGCGCGGCCTCGTCGACCACAGGACCGCGGACATCATAGAGAACGTTATCGAGCTTGGAAGACTTGCTGAAGGTGCGGATGGCGTCGGACATGATAATCTTCGGGGTGCGAGCTGGCCGAGTTGACGGAGTTGGTGTTCTTGTCGAGGCGGCTCATGTGGATGCGGGGCTCGGGGGCGGCGGCAGGCCGCGCCTCGGCTCGCCCGGGGGGATCGGGAGGTCGTGCACGCGGAGGGCGCACTCTCCCCCATCAAGAAGCTAGGTTCAATTTCCAAAATATCGGACAGCAGCTGCACAACCGCGCGGCGCGGCAAGGTTTTGCCGCTCACGTACTGGCTCACTTGGCTCTTTCCGAGCTTGGCCCCTCGCTGGCTCGCCATCCGAATCAAGTCGGCCTGCTTGAGCCCTCGACGGTCCATGCCCTCACGCAAGTGCTGCGCGAACGATTCCGCCGTGGCAGGCGAATCGACAGATATGCGCTTTTTCTCAGCCATCGGCACTCCCAACATATCCATTGAACTTATAGTTCAATTTCTGGGAGTTTACCATATGAGTTCAATTCTAAGTTCAATTAGTTCAATTTAAACGAAAGCAACGCCCCGCACGGCATCGGTGCCACGCGGGGCGCGAGGCGCGGCGCCCGCGCAGCCCGGCAATCCAACAGGGCGCGCCCCCACTCCGGATGAAGCGCTGCCCTATGCGCGGCGCTCCTTCACGCCGAGCGTGAAATAGGCGAGGTGGAACACCCAAACGCACACGAGGATGATGCGCCCGACGGGCACCTGATACATCAGGCAAAGCCAATCGACATCAGCACCGTCACCACCGCCATGAGGCGCACCTTCGCCGCGCGCGTCATGCCTTGACCCGACACATAGCCCTCAAGATTCTCCATGTACAGCTTGGTCCCCAAAAACCACTGGCTGAGGCATTCCGAAGCCCGAGCGAAGCAAAACGCCGCCAACAGTAGAAATGGAAACGCCGGCAACAGGGGAATCACAGCGCCGACGGCGCCCAGAGCCAGAGCAGGGCACCCACACGTCGCATACGCGCATCGTCTCAAGTTCATTGGGCATCCTCCCCGGCATTGGGCAGATGGTGGTGCCAGCCCGCCTTGTTCTCCAGAAACGTGTCGCCCAGCTCGGTGTACTGGCCCCAATACCTGCTCAACAGTTTTTTCGCCCACGTCTGCACCGCGGCAATCGACACGGGGATAAGCGGCACGCACACGAGTAGGACAAGTGCCGCGCGCAGGCTCACGGTGGAAAGGACCGCGAAAAGCGTGGGTGGAGCGAGCATCGCGTAGAACAGCTGGAGTAGGTACGCCGCGAAATAAGTCTCGAGCTGCTCCACGCCTTCAACGGCGACTTGCACGACCTCGAAGGTCGCCGCGGTCTGCCGGTACGTCGCCCCAAGGCGCAGGAGCTTCTCGTAGAGTTGGGTGCGCAGCGTGCGCTTGACGGCGCGCGAGGAACACACGGCGAGCAGTGATGCTCCGAGCGAACAATGCGTCGCGCTTATACCTCTGCACGGCACCCGGGGGCCTGTCGATATGAAAAACGCTCCGACCCGAAGAATCGGATCGGAGCGTCTTCATGCAAGCATCTCACGCTGTGCCCACTCTGCCGTCAAACGTGCGGCAATACGGGCCGGGACGATTAGTAGCGGCTACCACCGCGACGGTCGCCGTAGTTGCCACGGCCACCACGGTCGTCACGAGAGCCGTAGCCGCCGCGGCCACCGCGGTCGCCATACCCGCCGCGCGTGTTGCGATCGCTGAACTTGCGGTCACGGTCGCCGAAGCCGCCGCGACCACCACGGTCGCGCGGTCGCCGAAATCGCGACGAGGACCGCGATCGCCAAAGTCCTTGCGAGGACCGACGATCGCCGGCCACGGCCGCCGAAGCCACCGCGACCGCCACGGTCACCGCCGCGGCCGCCGAAGTCCTTGCGCGGACCACGGTCGCCACCGCGAGCACCAAAACCGCCACGGGAGTTGCGGTCGTCGTTATCCAGGCCCATCTCGGTGAGCGGGTCAATGAGCTTGTCCATGAGGGCCACGATATCCTCAGCGTCAAGCTGAGAAAGCTGGGGGATGAGCTTCTTGCGCTTGCCGCCCAGAGAAGCGGCGATTTCCTCGGCGTTCTCGTTAGCGGAGACGAGGATGGCGCGCATGTCCTCTTCCTCGGGCATGACGCGGGTCACAGCACCGGCCTCCTCGGCCTCGCGCAGGATGCCGTCGAGCTCACGCAGACGCATGCCCAGCAGGTCGGACATCTCCTTCTGCTCCATCTGGGGCTTGAGCTCAAGGAGCTTGAGGGCGCGCATCAGTTCTCTGGCGCGGGCGGCGTCGGCCTCAGCCTCACGGCCCATGGCGAACTTACGGTTGCGCAGCAGGCGAGCAGCCTTCTGCACCTTGTCGAACAGCTGGTCGTCGAGGGAGAGCTCCTCGGCGGCCTCCTCGGCGTCGGCGTCCTCGGACTCGGCAGCGGTCTCGGCCACGTCGTCGGCGGCCTCCTCGACCTCGGCAGCCTCGGTGGCCTCGACGGCCACAGTGGCTTCGTCCATGATCTCGTTCTCGTTCTCGATGTTCTCGGACATGTCGTCCTCCTTCTGCGCCCGCAGGCGCGCTATCGGGGGCTGATCGCCCCGGTGCCACTCACGTCTTTCAAAAATGTCTGGCACCATCTCCACGCCTTCCGGCGTCTCATGCGGCACGCTCCATCTGAGCCTCGAATGCCGCCGTTAACCAGTGTACGCGCCGCAGCCTTGATTCCCGCGTGCACATTTCGTGACACACAGGTTCCGCATTCGCTCCGTTTGTGAACAAGCACTGCCCCCTCCGCGATGGCACCGACGCTCCGAAACGGCACCGCGCGTGTAATGTCGAGAAAATCACGATAGTAGCGCTTCAATTTCGACATCACACGCGCGGAACTTCAGCGTTCGGGTTCACCGTCGCAGACCATGCATGCCCTGCGGCAACGCCAGGTGTTCGGGCCCGCCATCTCGCCCGTGCACGCCTCATGCCTGCGTCGGCACTCGGGGTCGTCATCACGCCCGCGCACACCTCACGCCAGATAGCGCTCGACATCCGCAACCCGCGCCTCTCCGTCGCGCCTACCCACCTGGTAGACGCGCTCAAGAACCTCGGGGTCTTTGACCGAGATGGGCGCCTTTACCGACTCACTCGGACGGATGACGAGCAGACGCCCCTCCGCTTCAAGACGAGCAACGTCATCGAGTTGTGCATTGTAGCGTTCGTGCCGGTTGGCCAGCAGCTCAATGAGCCTAGGGTACTTGCGCAAGGTCAGGCGCAGGATGGGCATGAGGCCGTTGGGCTCCTTGCGAAAACCTGCCGGCTGCGTGAGGATCGCCACGTTGCGGTCGTATCCGTGGCGAACCATCCACATCGCGGGGATGGAGTTCGCGATGCCACCGTCGAGCAGGATGTGCCCGTCGAGGCGGACGGGATTTGCCAGCATGGGCACGGAGGCGGAGGCGCGGATCCAATCGAGGTCCTCCTCGTCCCCGCGCTCGATGTCATGGTAGATGGCCTTCCCCGTCACGATATCGGTGCACACCACCGTGAAGCGCATCGGGTTCGCCTGCAGCGCCTCGACATCGAACGGATCCAGCTCGAGAGGAACCGTGCGATACGCGAAATCGACGCTGTACAGGTCACCCGCGCGCAGCAGGTTGCGCATGCTGGCGTAACGCGGATCGGCACAGAAGCGCTTGTTGTAGCGAATGGCGCGGCCGGCCTGACGCGACTTGATGTTCACGCCGAACGCGGCACCGGCTGACACGCCCACCGCATGGTCGAACTCGATCCCATGCTCCATGAACACATCGAGGACGCCCGCCGTGTACAGGCCACGCATGCCGCCGCCCTCAAGTACCAATCCCGCCGTCATCTGCGCCTCGCCCCTCCTCGTATCACGCCTCTTTCGACAGGCAATTCTACGCCCATCGCGAAAAAGTGGGCGAGCGCGTTTGAACTGCGCCCGCCCCTCCGACTGGGCCCGCTTTCCCAGCAGGAAACCCTACAGGTCGCGATAATCGATGAGCTCGAGATCGCCCCGGCCCTCCAGCCAAGCGCGCAGGTCGGGGTCGATCAGGGCATCGACCTCCTTGGTACGGTCCTCGGTGAGCGACGAGTGCGTGAGGATGTAGTGGTCGAGGTAGCCCGGATGGCAAACGAACACGACCGTCTCGCCGTCGCGCATCTCCTCGACCGTCTCGCGGATCGCGGCGGCAGGGTCGTAGCCCGGAGCTTGCGAGCGCATGACCATCCGCACCGGAGTGCCCCCGCACTGCACCACGGCGGACGGGTCAAACGAGGGCACCTGGTACGTATAGCCGTGCTCGCGCGCCACGTGCCCGATGGCCTCGTTGAGGTTCTTGGAGAGCACGGCGTGCGCCTCGAAGTACTCCGGCTCGCGGCCGACGATCTGGACAAACCGCGCGAGCTGCGCCTCGATCTCGATGACCGCCTCGTCGAAGTCGACGAAATCGACGCCCTCCTTGTAGCAGGCGCGGTACTCGCGACTGCTCTTGAACTCGCCGTTGCCCTGCAAAAGGCTCGGGATGAGCGCGGGGTCGGCGCATGGCGCGCCCAGGCACACGTTGGTGTGCTGCCCGACGGCGATATCGCAGTCGGCGATGAGCGACCACCCGTGCGCGGCCTCGGGCATGTTCGGCATCACGCCGACCGAGCGCACCAGGCCCTCGCGGACGCTGCGCTCGATGCCCAGGTCGACGGCGCGCGAATACCCCACGTCATCGGCGCGAATCAAAAGCTGCTTCACTGCATACTCCTTTCCATAACACGCGGAAGGCCGCCGTTCATAACGACCTTCCAGCGCAAATCTTCATGCGGCGATGCGGGCGAATGGGCTCGCAAAGCATCGGTCCGCCTACCTTACAGCTTGGCTGCTGCGGCCGCCTCGGCATCCTCGGCGAGCTGCTCCTTGGTGAAGCCGAAGAAGTAGGTGACCGCTGCGGCGACCGCGAACGCCACCAGGGAAGAGACGACGCCCATCGTGAAGTTGCCGGTGCCGCCCGCAACGAACCCGACGACCCCCAGAATGTTCGTCGCCCCGAGAACGTAGGTCGTCACGTTGAAGAACGCAGCGAGGGCACCGCCCACGGCGCCGCCGACCACCATGCCCGCCAAAGCGCGCATGTACTTGAATCCGCATCCATACAAAGCGGGTTCAGTGACGCCGCCCACGACGCCGGAAAGGGCGTAGCCGAGACAGGCGCCCTTCTCGTCCTTCTCCTTCAGCCTCATGAATGCACCGAATGCCATGCCCCAAGTCGCGAACTGGGCGATTCCGCCCGCGACCATCACGCAAGAATCCGAGCCCGCGGTAAGCAGCTGCGTGATGCCGAGCGTCAGCAGAACCTGATGCATGCCCGTCATCACGAGGAACTCCCAGAAGGCGGCGATGACCACGAGCGACAGCATGGTGACCACGCCGCCGGTGTTCCCAAGCCCAAACATGACGGTGCCCAGCGCCCCGCCGAGTACGGAACCGATGGGCGCAAGCGCGCAAAGCGAAACGGGAATCATGACCGCCATGGTGAGGAAGGGCACGAATACGGTCGCGAGCATGTCGGGGACGATCTTCTTGAAGAACTTCTCAACCTGCCACATGACCGGGACGCACAAGATGACCGGCAGAACCGTGCTCGAGTAGTTGTTGAGAGCGGCGGGTATGCCGTACACCGACGTGGTGGTCGCCCCGGTCTCGGCGGCAGATGCCACGAGATCCATGAGCTCGGGCGCGATCAAAAACGCCGCCCAGCATCATTCCCAGCTGAGGGGAGGCGCCCAGCTGCTTGGCGGCGGACCAACCGAGGAATATGGGCATGAAATAGAAGCCCGCGTTATAGAGCCAGTTGTTGAACAGGAGGTACTCCTGGCTGTCAGCGGCCCACATGTTCAGCATCCCGGGACCCATCAGCACGGCGATCGTGCGGAACATCGCGGCGCTGAGCATGATCGGGATGAGAGAGATCATGGACTTGGACAGGTAATTGAGCACCGCCCCGCCCGCCCCCTTGAGCGTAAAGGGCCGCTTCTCCCCGTCGAGGCTCTCGTCGACGCTGCCGCCGCCATCGACCCCGAGCTTGATGGCCTCGGCGTATACCTTCGGCACGTTCTGGCCGATGATCACCTGATACTGACCGCCGGACCACTGCGCGCCCAGCACGCCCTTGATGCCCTTGATCCGGGCGTCGTTGGGGACCGACTGGTCCTTGAGGTTGAGGCGCAAACGCGTCATGCAGTGCGTGGCGCTCGTGACGTTCTCGGCTCCGCCGACGGCCGCAAGGACCTCCTCGGCGATTTTCCTGTTATCGACTGCCATCGTCTTTCCTTCCCACAGATATGGCGTACAGCGTAGCGTGTGCGACCTCCCGGGGCCACGTGCGCATCATGGCGTCCCGCATTCGCGTTCCGAAGCGTTGATCGTGTTGTGGGAAAAGCGGTGCACTCGATCCCTCGGCATGAAAAACGCCCCGAAGCATTACGCGACAGCACGCTTATCCAAGCGCGCCATCTTGGTAATGCCCTGCGGAGCGAGCCGTAGGTAGCACCCAATACGCGACAAACTATATCGAAGACAGGGACCGGGGTCTCGAAAATCGCGCCAAGAAGCCGCGAACGGTAGCTAACGGGCGGTGAGCGGTACCGACGCACCGCCGAATGGACGCCGCCGCGGACGGCCGCCTCAAGGCGTTACGCCACCCCCGACGTCACGCCGATAATCCGGTTGACGTGGAGGATGAGGTAGATGAGCTCCTCGCGCGTCAGCTCCGCATCGAATGAGCGGGAAATGAGCCCCGCTATGCGCCGGGCGCACGCCACGACTTCGGGATACTGCTCCTCGAGCACCTCGTACAGGCCGAGGTTCTCAGACTCGACGGGCTTGCCCTTCGCGATGCGGTCCAGCAGGTAGCGCAGATGCGTGGTGAAGCGCGTGTAGGCGAACGAGCTTTGGTCGACCTTGACGCCCATGTCGGCCTCGACGATCTGGACGATGCCTGCGAGCAGGCGGTCCGTGCGCTCGCTCAGCTCCGCGGTGCGGGCACTGCTCCCCACGGCGGAGCTCACGATGGACAGGGCGATGCCCGCCGCCTCGCCTTTTGGCATGCGGACGCCAAAGGTGCGCTGAATGCCCTTGAGCGCGATCTCGGCCAGGCGATACTCGACGGGATGCGCCTGCTCGACATCAACCGCGAGCGGCATGGAGACGACCATGTGCTCGCGGGCGCGCTTGATGGCGAACTGGATGTGGTCCGCGAGCGTGATGGGCAGGTTGGAGCTGAGCTCATAGGAGAGCTGCTGCGTCACGATGTCGGCGAACTGGGCGGAAAACTCCAGGATATCCGGATCGACCTCGTCGATGAACGAGAGGTACTTGGGGTCCACGCCGTAAAACGTGCGTTTCACGTCCTTGAGCGAGACCTCGCGCGGCATGTCGCCGAACCCCACGCCGCGGCCCAGGGCGATCAGCTGGCGCCCGCTGCCGTCCACGCAGATGGCGGCGTTGTTGTTGATGCGCTTGATGGCTCGCATTGACCGGACTCCCCCTCGGGCATCGTCATCGACTCAGATACGCTGATTATACGAGGTGCGTCAGCGCGGAGGGACGATGCAGTCGTAACGCACCGCCTTGCCCGCGATGCTGTGGCTGGGCTTGACGCCCGCGAGGTGCGGGCCCTTGACGGGGCGCTTGACCACGATCTTGCGCGGGCGCGCGGCAAGGGCGGCCCGCAGGAGGGCGTCCTCGTCCAACGGATCCGCGGGGCGCTCGAGCCCGTGAATGAGCTGGAACTTCTTCTTGACCGCAGCGCTCTTGGTGCGCCCGGGGAACATCGGATCGAGGTACACCACATCGGGCCGGGCACCGGGGTCCTGTGCCCCCTCGGCGGCGAGCGCCGCCAGCGTATCGCGGCTGTCACCCTCCACCAGGCGCATGCGGGCGACGATCGGGGCCAGCGACGGGTCCCGCGCGGCGCGCGCGAGCGCATCGGCCAGCAAGGCGGCGATCACGGGGTCCGCCTCGCAAAGCGTCACCTCGAAACCGGCGGCAGAGAGCAAAAACGAGTCCTCACCCAACCCGGCGGTCGCGTCCACGGCGCGCGGGTGCTCGACGCCCTTGATGCGCGCGCCTTGACCAGCATCTCGCGCTGGAGGGCGCCGGGCTTGATGCGGGGCAGCATCGTCGGCGAAATCCGGCATGAGCTCCATGCCGTCGCGCGCAAGGGCGAGGCCCGCGCGCGAGACCTTGAGGCATAGCCGGCCGGCCGGCGACGCGGGACCGGCCGAGCACCCCGTCAGCGGTGCGCCCAGGTGCGCCGCGAGGTCTCGGCCTCGGAACGGAGCGCGTCGTCCCCGCACACGACCGTGATCGCCGATGCGTCCACGCGGGCACGCCGTCGGCCTGACCGGCCGCCGCCAGCGCGTCCACGCGGGGCGCATCATCGATCCGGCTTGCCGCCGTCAGCCCCATGCGGGCCGCGCCCTCCGTCGGCCGCTCGCCCGAAACCTCAATTCCATCCACGAAGAGCCGGTCCGTCATGCGCGGTCGCCGCCCTTGAACGCGCCGGACACGCGACGACGCACCTTGCGCGGGCTGAGCGCGGAGGCTGTCGCAGGAATGTCGATGTTCACGCCCAACAGAATCTTGGCGACCCAGAAGTAGAACAGCAGCACAAGAATTGGAATCAAGCACGAGGTCACGAGCATAACCGCCAGCGACTCGATGAACTGGTTGAGCGACTCCTGCGCACCTTCGACGGCACTCGAGATCCCGCCCGTCACCGTGTCGATAGCGTCTTGGAAGAAGCCGAGGATACCGCCCTCGTTTTGCTTCTCATCGCTCTTCTCCGCCTCGGCAGCGCCCTCGGCCAGCGTTTCCGCCGACTCGATGGACTCCTGCATGGAGGTCTGATACGTGGCGTCGATCCGGTTGGTCACCCATGAGCTCGTGGGGATCGCCAACAGCAGAACGGCACCGAGAACCGCCAGCTTGGCACCAATACCCAGGGGGATCTTCACCCAAGGGCTGCGCCCCCACTGCCACACCACGGCGATGCCGAACAGCGCCGCGATGGGAAATGCGAGCCCCAGCGCCGCAGCGCTGAAGATGGCGATGAGGTACTTCTCGAGGAAGAGCGCCGCGAGCACGATGAGAAAGCCCGTGCTGAGGTCCATGAGCTTGTCGGCGATGGGCGATCCCGCATCGCCAGGGATGGCGGAGATGAGAGCCGAAGCGCCCGCCGAACCCGCCGTGAGCGTGAGCACGTTGTCAATCTTTTCGTCGATCGTGGCAATCACATCAGCGTGTGCCGATGGCGACGAGAAATGCGGCAGGAGAATGAACCAGCACACGAGCGCAGCGACGATGAGGGCCGCCGTGATAATCCAACGTGTACGGTCGGGCATCGATGCACCGGGAAGTGCCGCGGCGCCCGATGGATCCCCGACATCCATGAATGCGGCGTCCCGAGACTCACCATCGGGGTACCCCTCGTCAAACCCCGATCAACCTCGACATACCCATACTTGTCCAGCTCACGCGTGCGGTCGCGGTCCGTGCCGCGGCGATCGAGTCCGTTCATATGCGCCTCGCAATCGTGCGGCCAAGTCCGATTCGCGCCCGAGGGGGCGCGGACGCTCGGCCGGTACAGAGCCCGGCAACCAAACCATGCCGCGCTGCCAAATCTCTGCTGCCATTTAGCAGTCGCCCCCGCCTCCATCGGGAAGCGGGGCGACTCAGGCGGCGAAGATGCGACGCGGACGGCGTTACGCGCAGACCGGGACGCCGACCGTAGCCGCGATGCTACGCGCGGGCAGGAGCGTTACGTGCAGATGGACGGCATTACGCGCGCTCGGCGATGTCGAGCACGAACTGCTCGGTCTTCTCCCAACCGATGCACGGGTCGGTAATCGACTTGCCGTACACGCCGCCGTCGACGGGCTGGTTGCCGTCCTCCAGGTAGCTTTCCACCATAAAGCCGCGGACGATACCGTCGATGGCCTCGTTGCGGCGGCAGGAGTCGAGCACCTCCTTGGCGATGCGCAGCTGCTCGAACGGGCGCTTGCCGGAGTTGTCGTGGTTGCAGTCCACCACCACACCGGGGTTGGCGTAGCCGGCCTCCTCGGTATAGCGCTCGGCCAGACGCTCGAGGTGCTCGTAATGGTAATTGGGGTAGGTGCGCCCGTCGAGGCCGATGTAGCCGCGCAGCACGGCGTGGGCCAGCGGGTTGCCGGGGGTATCGACCTCCCAGTTGCGGTAGATGAAGCCCTGCTCGGCCTGGGCGGCGTAGATGGAGTTGAGCATGACGCTCGTGGAGCCCGCGGTGGGGTTCTTCATGCCCACCGGCACCGAAATGCCGGACGCCACCAAACGGTGTTCCTGGTTCTCCACCGAGCGGGCACCCACGGCGACATAGGACAGCAGGTCGACCAAGTACTGATAGTTCGTGGGGTAGAGCATCTCATCGGCGGTGAAGAAGCCGGTCTCCTCGATCACGCGCAGGTGCATGCGGCGGATGGCCTTGACACCCTCGAGCAGGTCGTCGCCGGCCTCCGGGTCGGGATTGTGCAACAGGCCCTTGTAGCCGGTGCCCTTGGTGCGCGGCTTGTTGGTGTAGACGCGCGGGATGATGAGCAAGCGCTCGCGGACGCGCTCCTGCAACTCGGCCAAGCGGGTCATGTAGTCGAGCACGGAGTCCTCGCGATCGGCAGAACAGGGGCCGATGATGAGTACGCGGCGGCTGTCCTCGCCGCGAAAGATGGCGGCAACTTCGGCGTCGAATGCACGCTTGGCCTCGACGAGGTCGGCGCGCAGGGGCATCTCCTCGCGGATGTCCTTGGGGATGGGCAGCAGGCGCTTGAAGTGCATGGCCATAAGAGCTCCTTACGGGTTGAGCGGCGGTCGGGGTGCGTCGAGCGGGCGCATGGCAGGTCGGATGCTGCGCGATGCTTGGCGATCCGGGTCAACGCAAGCTCGACAAGACCGACAGGCCACGGACGCGACGCATTTTTTCGTAGGGGAGATTATCGCTCACGACGCACAGCGCCCAGGGCGTTGGTCAAACGATTTAACCTGCGCGTCATATGTGCCATACGCGCATCTCAAGGCACAAATGCCCGTGAAGCTCATGCGCGTTCATCTATGATGTGGTGTAGAGGATTGTTTTCCACATCTTCATTCGATCTCGAGCATCGGCGCGTTCGACATCGAATTACCGTCTATGATACCGAGATACAGCACCCAACCCAAGCTAGAGATGGGATCCGAGCATGGGAGACCGAGAAGACACTCAGCGCCGCACAATCGGACCGCTTGGCATTGGAGCCGCCCTGTTTGCAGCATGCGTCGTTTTTAATCCCCCTTGTTTTCCTCAGGATTCCCGTAAACAGCAGCTCATCTCATCTGTCGAGCGCAACGGGCATAATTCGTTCTATCGACATCGAAAGATCCCGAGCTTCAATAGAATTGACCGACCATGATCCTGCCGAGTTTCCGTTCCGCGATGAACCCGTTTTATTCGAGGTGCCGGAAGGCCATCTTGGACAAGAAGGTTTTGAGGTCGGAGACCCCGTCGATGCGACCTTTTTCTACACAAGCCCGCCCAAAGAACCGCTTGAATGCGTTGCGATGGAAATAGCCACGGATCTCAATTCTGCGTCTGTCACCTAATTGAAGCTAGCGTCGATTCGCGCGCCAAATGAGGTGCAGACCGCGCAGGGTGAGGGCCTCGTCGACGGTGGCCTCGTGGGCGATGAGGGCAGCGACGCGCGCCGCGCCGTCGCCCGTAATCACCACGGGGGCATCACAGCCGAGCTCGCCCATCACGGCGTCAAGGAGGCCGTCGATGCGCGCCGCCTCGCCCAGCACCACACCTGACTGCATGGCCGCACGCGTGCTGCGGCCGATAACCCGCTCGGGCGCACGCAACTCGATCATCGGCAGACGCGCGGCGGCAGACGTGAGCGACCGGGCGCCCAGGGCCACGCCGGGCGCGATGATGCCGCCCGCGAACGCGCCCGACTCGTCCACGACCTCGATGTTGGTCGTCGTGCCTAGATCGACCACCACAACGGGCGCCCCATAGGCCTCGCGTGCCGCCACGGCGTCCGCCACGCGATCGGAGCCCACCTCAGCTGGATCGTCATAACGCATGCGGATACCGGTTTTAATACCCGGACCGACGACATAGGGACGCGTGCCGCACAATTTGCCCAACGCGATGTCCCACACGTCGCTCAAACTGGGCACCACGCACGACAGAATCGCAAAGCCGGGCTCGGGCGCGTCGAGCATGTCGATCGCACGGGCAGCATGGGCCCACGCCTCGTCCGCCGTGCACGATGCGGGCGTGGTGATCTCCCACGTGCCCATCAGCCGGTCCTCGACGAATACGCCGAACTTGGTCACGGTGTTGCCCACGTCGACCGCGAGCAGACAACCCTCGGCAAACGCGGGGCGAACAGACGTCGACTCCTCGATAAAACCCTCGCTGGCACCCATGACGCCCTCCAAGTTCTCGAGCATTTTTTCCTCTTTCGAGCTTACACTATAGCGGTCCTAATGCCGTAACCCGACTCTCCAATGAGGGAGAGCGGATATACGAGGGAGATCAAATTGAATCGAACGAACGAGCGCGCGCCTCGGCGCGGGCAAATCAGCGTTGCCGGTGTCATCATCGGCTGCATCGGCTGCGTCATCATCACGGCTTCGTCGGTCTACACCGCACTGAAGATGGGAGCGCTGCCGTGGCCCACCATCTTCACCTCCATTACCGCCCTGGTGCTCCTGCGAGCCCTCGGCCGCACGAGCCTCAGCGAGGCGAACGTCACCCAAATCATCATGTCGGCAGGCTCCATGGTCGCTGGTGGCCTGGCCTTCACCATCCCCGGCATCTGGATGCTCGGCATGGGCGATAAGGCCGGCTGGGTCGAGATGCTCGCCGTGGCTCTGGCGGGCACACTGCTCGGCCTGGTGTGCACGGCACTGATTAGGCAGAGGTTCGTCGAGGAATCCGACCTCGAGTACCCCATCGGCACCGCCGCCGCCGAGACCCTCATGGCGAGCCGTGCAGGCGGTGCCACGGGCAGGAAACTGTTCGGATCCATGGCGGCAGCGGGACTGTGGTGCGCGCTGCGCGACCTGGCGGGCGTGATTCCCTCCATGCTGCTCGCCCTGCCCATTCCCGGCGTGTCGTTCGGCATCTACAACTCCCCCATGCTGCTCTCCGTGGGCTTTCTGGTGGGAGGTGCCGCCGTGGCGTTCTGGTTCGCCGGTGGACTTATCGCGAACTTCGGCATCATCGTGGGCGGCAGCACCGCGGGGCTCTGGGACGTGGCAAGCGCGCAGGGCATCGTGTCGAGCCTTGGCATGGGTCTCATGATGGGTTCGGGCCTCGGCGTCGTCGTGCACGACATCCTGCCCAAGGCCGCGCGTGCCTGGAGAGGAACGCGTGGGCATCGGGGTGCGGCCGAGACGGATGCCGGTGCGACGTCCGGGGCAGGCGGCGTCACGCCGCGCGACCGCGGTGTCCTCGCCCTGTTCGTCGCGGCGGCGGCGCTTCTTATCTGCTTTGGCCTCGGCCTCTCCCCAATCGTCTGCATCGCGGTCGTGGCGCTCGCATTCGTGACCACCATCATGAGTGCCCAGTCGGTCGGACAGACCGGAATCGACCCCATGGAGATCTTCGGCCTCATCGTGCTACTCGCCGTCGCCGCCCTGGGCGAGACCAACCAGGTCAAGCTGCTCTTCGTCGCCGGCGTGGTAGCCGTTGCGTGCGGCCTTGCGGGCGACGTCATGAGCGACTTCAAGACCGGGCACATCCTGGGCACCAGTCCGCGCGCCATGTGGATCGGCCAGGCCATCGGGGCCCTGCTCGGCACGGTGATAGCCGTAGCGGTGATGGTGGCGCTGCTGTCCGCATACGGCCCTGAGTCCTTCGGGCCGGGCAAGCTGTTCGTTTCCGCTCAGGCAAGCGTGGTCGCCACCATGGTTTCGGGCATCCCCAGCGTGGGCGCGTTCGTCATCGGACTTGTAGGCGGCGTGGCCCTGCACTGCCTGGGCATCCCCGCCATGATGCTCGGCCTCGGTGTGTACCTGCCGTTCTATATGACCATATCCGCCGCACTCGGCGCATGCGTCAAGTGGGCATACGACCGCCTCTCCGCGCGGAGCGCCGGTAAGACAGGCACTGGTACGGTCGATAACGCGAAGGAAACCACACACGACGAATCTGGCATCATCGTCGCCTCCGGTGTGCTTGGCGGCGAGTCGATTGTGGGCGTGATCATTGCACTCATGTCCGTCGCGGGGGGACTCTTCGGGTAAATCCGCGAACGAAGATGCAGGGGCGGCGCGGATTGCGGGCGCGGGCTTTATGCGCACGCATCCGTACCAAGTCCCCAAGCGCACAGTCGCTCCGCTCTTCGCACTGGGCGTCATTCTCTTCATAGGTCATGCCATCATGGGACGACTCTAGGTATTGGACAAAGAGAACGCGGTAAAGAAAACGCGGCGGCATCTCTCTTCTGCAATGTGAGAAACCATAGGTTTGAAAAACCGCACCGGATTTCAAACCCATGATAAATCACATTACCAACCCCATTTATGTGAGAAATCATGGGTTTGAAACGTTAAGCCAGTTACAATCCCATGGTTTCTCACATTTTCAACCAGCCGCTCGGATTCAACAGCGGATACACGCATCCTGCCGCAATCGGCTGCGAGCCCCCGTCTGCGAGGTGCCCACTTCCGCAGCAGCTGAACCGCCTACCGAGCCACTCGCCTGCAAATGCCCGCCACGCGGTATGCTGAGACCTGCGCCCTCTTGGCACCTCCGTCGGCGCAACACTCGACCACGCTTTCCGAGGGGCCTTGTCATGTGGGTTTTCGACACAACGCTCTACCAGATGTATCCGCTGGGCATGCTTGACTGCCCATTCGACGCGCCCGCCGTCGACGACGCCGAGGGCCAAGAGCGCGAACGCTCCCTGCACCGCGTGCGCTCGCTCATCGAATGGGCCCCGTACCTGGGAAAGCTCGGCGTGGGCGCCATTCTGCTCAACCCCGTCTTTGCCAGCGACTCGCACGGCTATAACACGCGTGACCTGCGCGAAATCGACTACCGGCTGGGCACGAACGAGGACTTCGCCCGCGTGGTCGACGCTCTACACGCATGCGGCGTCCGCGTGATACTCGACGCCGTGTTCAACCACGTAGGGCGCAACTTCTGGGCGTTCCGGGATGTGCGCGAGCGCCGCTGGGACTCGCCGTACAAGGACTGGTTCAACATCAGCTTCGACGGCGACACGCACTTCGGTGACGGATTTTGGTATGAGGGCTGGGAGGGCAACCAGGACCTCGTCAAGCTCAACCTACGCAACCCCGAGGTCGTCGACTACCTCCTCGATGCGGTGCGCATGTGGAAGCGCGAGCTGGGCGTGGACGGACTGCGACTGGACGTGGCCTATAGCCTCGACCACGATTTCGTGAAGCAACTACGCGGGCTCGCGGACGAACTGGGCGCCGAACCGCGCTTTGACGGCGCCCCGGGCGACGGGTTTCCGCTCATCGGCGAGGTACTGCACGGTGACTACAACCTCATCGTGAACGATGAGATGCTCAACTCCTGCACGAACTACGAGTGCTACAAGGGGCTGTATTCGAGCTTCAACTCCATGAACATGTTCGAGATCGCCCACTCTCTGCACCGCCAGTTCGGCGGCGACCCGTGGTGCATCCACCGCGGCAAGCACCTGGTGAATTTCGCCGACAACCACGACGTCTCGCGCCTTGCGAGCATCCTCACCGAGAAGCGCCACCTCGCTCCGGCATACGGTGTCTTGTTCGGCATGCCGGGTATCCCGTGCCTGTATTACGGTAGCGAGTGGGGGCAGCTGGGAACCAAGGACATCGGGTACCTAGCAGACGTGGAGCTGAGGCCCGCCATCGGCGCGCCCGCGGCCGAGGCGCTCGACGCCCCGGTCGCCGGATGGGACGGCGGCACGGGCCCCAACGAGCTCACCGCGTTCATCAACCGTCTCAACCACGTGCGCCGCGAGTCGCGGGCGCTCTGCCACGGAGACTACCGCAACGTGATCATCACCAACAAGCAGCTGCTGTTCGAGCGTTGCGTCGGTGCGGCGGACGGGGCGGCGGCCGAGCATGTGCTCGTGGCCGTGAATGCGGATGACGCGCCGTTCACTTTCAACGATGGCTGCCTACAAGGATCATTCGATGTCCTCGTCTCGTGCGAGGCGAGCTCCCCAACTGCGAGCGCCGCACCGTCCGCGACCTCACCCGACACACGTCCTGAGCACGATGGCGAACAACCCGCAACCGGGGCAGACGTGCGCCCCGAGCCCGATACCGGGCAACACGCAGCCGCGGCCGAGGACGATGCGCACCCCGAGCCTAGCGCTAACGCCAGGCTCGACCTTCACGGGACGCTGGAAATCCCGCCCTTCGGCATTTTGTACCTCCGTCAAGCGTAAAGAGCGGCGCGTCGAGCAACGAAGCGACCCTTGGAAAAACGAAGTTGAGCTTTTTCGTATCGATTCAAGAGAAGGCGAAGTATACCGTTCCCTTTGACTCATAAAAGCGCAGGTCAAAGTTGATCGAAAATGCCTTGTACTCGCGAATTCCGATTTCCGATACGAAAAAGCTCGAGAACCCATCTGCGAGGCCCGGAATTGCGGCGGAACGCGAGCATCTACGTGCGGCAACGCACGCAACGCGCAGCCAGGGAGGGCGCACCCGCGTCAGGCACGCAAAATGCGCCCGCCCCCAACGCGCCACGCGTTTCCAATGTGCAAAAATGCGCGTGCCCCCCAAATGCCACATGTCGCTAAACCCTACCGATCCATACGCCCCTCGACCATGGTGAGGGAGATCTTCTTGCGAGCGCGGTCCACGCCGGTGACCCACACGGTCACGGTGTCGCCCACGGCGACGACCTCGCTCGGGTGCTTCACGAAGCGGCTCGCCAACTTGGAGATGTGCACCAGACCGTCCTGGTGCACACCGATGTCCACGAAGGCGCCGAAGTCCACCACGTTGCGCACGGTGCCCTTGAGCTCCATGCCCACCTCGAGATCCTCGATGCTGCGCGCCGCCTGGGAGAACACGACCTCCGGGGCGTCGTCGCGCGGGTCGCGGCCGGGCTTCTCGAGCTCAGCCACGATGTCGCGCAGGGTGGGCACGGCCGCCAGCCGAGCTCGGCC
>ENA-OPZD01000016-OPZD01000016.1-human-gut-metagenome-genome-assembly--contig:-NODE-16-length-97364-cov-13.272941_pt1 | contig 97364 bp, 76 predicted proteins | sample MGYA00242479_ERZ504495 | MGnify/ENA primary metagenome ERZ504495 (study PRJEB26092, sample SAMD00036286) | human gut metagenome | host: Homo sapiens | study: EMG produced TPA metagenomics assembly of... | reverse complement strand
TGAGGGGAGCATATCGGATCAGGCTAGCTCTCCGCCGAGCACTCCCCCCAGTCGCTTTCAGCGACAGCTCCCCTCAGAGAGGGGAGCCAAGGTTACCGCCTATTCAGTGTCGATCACAGCTGGCCGACGAGGTCGAGGCTGGGCTCGATGGTTTCCTCGCCAGGGGTCCAGTTGGCGGGGCAGACCTGGTCGCCGTGCTCGTAGACGAACTGGGAGGCCTGCACGCGGCGCAGCAGCTCCTCGGCGTTGCGGCCCACGTTGGAGGAGATGACCTCGTAGGCCACGACCTTGCCCTCGGGGCTCACGATGAAGTCGCCGCGCTCGGCCATGCCATCGGCCTCGTTGTAGGTGTCGAGATCCTTGGCCAGCAGGGCGGTCGGGTCGGCAAGCATCGGGTACTCGATCTTGGCGATCTTCTCGTTGGCGTCGTGCCAAGCCTTGTGCACGAAGTGGGTGTCGCAGGAGACGGAGTAGATCTCGCAGCCGATTTCCTTGAACTTGGCGTAGTTCTTGGCCAGGTCTTCAAGCTCGGTGGGGCACACGAAGGTGAAGTCGGCCGGGTAGAAGAAGAACAGGGACCAGTGGCCGAGCACATCGTCCTTGGTCACTTCGTGGAACTCGTTGTTCTGGAATGCGTTCACCTTGAAATCGGTCAGTTCATGCTGCAGAAGAGTCATCATCGGTCCTTTCGGGAATTGTTAATCTTCAAGCGTTTACCACCACCTATCGTAATGTGGTGAGCCACGGCTCGCGCGGGTGTAACGTATGAGCCTTATCACACCACCCGCAACCCTTGTGCCCAAATGGCCGTTGCCCCAATCACGACTATGCGCGAATACTCGCTAATATGGCAATCAGCAGTCCGCTGATAATGGAGGTTTCATGGCTCAGTCAGACTTTGAACAGGAATCGACCGCGAACGCAACGTGGAGCCGCATGCTGCAAGGCAACCGGCGCTTTGCCGAGGGCAAGCCCGACCACCCATGGCAGGACAAGGAGACCCGCCAGACGCTGCTTGATGGCCAGAACCCGGATGCCGCGGTGCTCTCCTGCTCGGACTCGCGCGTACCTCCGGAAATCATTTTTGATCAGGGCCTGGGCGACCTGTTCACCGTGCGCACCGCCGGGCAACTCATCGATAGCGCGGTTATCGCCTCGCTGGAGTACGCGGTCAAGAAACTGCACGTCAGCCTGATCTGTGTGCTCGGTCACGAGCACTGCGGCGCAATCGAGGCCGCCGAGCAGGAGCTGGACGACCTGATGCACACCATCACTTCCGAAGCCGACGGCTCACTGGAGGCCGCGGATGCGATGGACGACCTCGACGAGCACATCGCCGCCGCCGAATCGATTATTCTGCGCCAGGCCGGCATGTCCGTCTGGCAGGCGCGCGAAGCCGAGCTCGACGCGCATGAAGACATCGAGCGCGTACACGTGGCCCACATTATTGAAACTTTGGTGGAGCAGTCTCCTGTCATCCAGCAGGCCCTCGCCGCTGACAAGCTCATGATCGTCGGCGCCCGCTATCAGCTCGATTCCGGCAAAGTGGAAGTGCTGAGCTTCTGAGCGTGCGATCCGCAATATCGCCACCTGCGTGGGATTTGGCGAATCCTTGGCCATAGCCGCGAGAAACAGCCTCTCTGCACTAGTAATGCCGTCCAGCGCTGGAACGCATACGGCATCGTCGAAGGCGAGCAACGCATCGGAAACACCGGTCGACACGTCGTCCGCGGTAATGATAAGAGTGCCCTTCCCTTTGCCGAGTTTCTTACTGCCCAGCCAGCACACCCCAATTTGACGTGCCACTCCCCTAGAGTTGAAGCCATGTCACTTGGTTTGAACATCCTCCTGATTTTTGTATTTCTCGTTATCGGTTCCGTGTTCTCCGGCACCGAGTTGGCATTGGTCTCTCTGCGCGGCTCGCAGATCGAGCAAATGGAGCAGGAGGACGCTCGCGGCGCCAAAGTCGCCAAAATCGCACGTGACCCGAACACCTTCCTGTCCACCGTGCAGATCGGCGTGACGCTCTCCGGCTTCCTGTCCGCCTCGTTCGGCGCCTCCTCCATCGCCCCCTACCTGATTCCGGCGGTCGAAAGCTGGGGCGTGCACCCCGGCATCGCCGGCGGCCTGGTGAACATCATCCTGACCCTCATCATCTCCTACTGTTCCATCGTGATCTCCGAGATGGTGCCCAAGCGCATCGCCATGCAGCGCACCGAGCAGATCGCGCGCGCCGTGGTGCCCGCCATCGACGCCTTCGCCGCCGTCTGCCGCCCGATCATCTGGCTCATCGGCAAGAACACGAACGGCATCGTCCGCCTGCTCGGCTTCGACCCGCAGCAGACCGAGTCCGAGGTGTCCGACGACGAGCTGCGCGTGCTGGTCAGCTCCAACACCAACCTCTCCAAGGACGAACGCACGATTCTGGACGATGTGTTCGACGCGTCCGAAACCATCGTCGCCGAGGTGATGCGCCCACGTGCCGACGTGGTCTTCATCGAGGGCGACCAGCCCTTGGCCGAGGCCGCCGCGTTCGTACGCGACCAGCCGTACTCCCGTTACCCGGTGACCGGCAAGGATTTCGACGACGTGATCGGCTTCGTGCATGTGCGCGATCTGCTGGACGTGCGCGATCCGAACGCCAAGATCGTGCGCGATGTGGTGCGCGAAGGCATCTCCCTGCCCGGCACCTCCAAGCTGCTGCCAAGCCTGGAACTGCTGCGTAAGCGCGGCATCCATCTGGCCGTGGTCATCGACGAGTACGGCGGCACGGACGGCATCGTGACGCTTGAGGATATGACCGAGGAGCTTGTGGGCGATATTCGCGATGAGTACGATCTGCCCAGCGAGAAGGGCGGCGAACGCACCACCCGCACCGCGTTCGTCAATGGCGTGGCCACGATCGAGGCCAGCATGACCATTGAGGACTTCGCCGATCTGACCGGCATCGAATTGGAGGACGGCCCGTACGAGACGGTCGCCGGCTACTTCTTGTCCAAGACCGGCAAGATGGGAGCGGTAGGCGACGTGCTGCATTCCGACGACGGCTACAACATGGTCGTCACCAAGGTGGATGGCCGCCGCATCGAAACCATCGAAGTCCGCAAAGCCGCGCCCCGGACCATGCGCCGCTGCCGGCCGAATCACAAAGCGACGATGCCAAATAGTCGCGTGATATTCACCACCTATTCGTTCGGCCCGGGGCATAACCAAAAACGTAGAATGAAAGGGCAACGTTCCACCTACTGAAAGAAGGAACATTATGACACTTGCATTTGTTGTGCCGGCCTTGATGAAGCGGCCAGTGAGAAGGCCATCGCCATCCTGCAGAACCGACTGAGCCAGGAGCAGGAGGCCGCTCTGGTCCTGAAGCACGCACACTGGAACGTGACCGGCCCGAACTTCATCGCCGTTCACGAGATGCTTGACCCCGAGGTCGAGGCCGTGCTGGCCCAGGCCGACGAGACCGCCGAGCGCATTGCCACTCTGGGCGGCACCCCGGATGGCCGTGCTGACGCCATCGTGCGCAACCGCACGTGGAAATCGTTCGACGCTGAGGGCCGCGTGGGCACCGAGGAGTATCTCAAGGCGCTGATCGAGTACTACGACGCCTTCATCGCCGACGACCGCAAGGCCATCGCCGAGCTGGACGAGCTGGATGTGATCAGCTCCAACATCATCCAGGACCACGTGCAGGAACTCGAAAAGTTCCAGTGGTTCATGCGCTCTCACCTGGCATAAGTAAAAGCCGTATTCCGTGGCTCCCCTCAAAGAGGGGAGCCACTTTCGTCTCACGTGAAATAGAGAGTCTCCACATACATAAGTTGGAAAAGTGTATAAAACTCCCCATTTTGAGGTTGGAAAACGTAGCCAAAACCGCATTCTTATGGTTGGAAAAGTGTAAAATATGCGCTATAAACAGTTGGAAAACGTGCCCAGCATAGATGCAAGGCCTACAAATGACTGGAGATTCTCATGCTGCGAAGAAAAATCGAGACACAGCTGGAAGCTTGGAGATCCGCGCCGAAACGCACTGCACTGCTGGTCACCGGAGCCCGTCAGATTGGCAAAACCTATATCATCAGGCACTTTGCCCAACAGCATTACGACCATATCGCCGAGCTCAATTTCATCGAGAACCCTGACCTCGTTGCATTATTCGATCGGCCCCGCGATGCCAAAAACCTACTGATGAGGCTGGAACTGGCCGTAAATACGCCATTAGTACCCGGCAAAACCCTGATTTTCTTTGACGAGGTCCAGCGTTGCAAGGAAATGGTCACCGCAATTAGTTCCTTGTAGATGATGGTCGGTTCGATTACGCGCTTTCCGGCTCGCTACTTGGAGTCGAGCTCGAAGATATACGCTCGGTACCGGTCGGGTACCTGACCGAGCTGGATATGTATCCACTGGATTTCCAAGAGTTCTGCTGGTCGCAGCATATCGGCAACGACGTATTCGATATGCTTGCCGAATGCTTTGCCAAGCACCAGGAAGTGGATGAGTTCATTCATCAAAGGCTCATGGAGCTATACTCCAAATATCTGGTCATCGGCGGCATGCCTGCCGCAGTCGACTCGTTCGTGGCAAACGGCAGCGTTGCGGACGTGCGCACTATACAAGAGAACATAAAGCGTGAATATCGCCGCGATATCAGCCAATACGCGCGCAAAGAAGACCGGCTGCATATCCGCGCTATCTACGATTTGGTGCCCAGCGAGTTAAATAACCCAAACAAGCGCTTTACCTTCGCCAAAATCGAAAAGAACATGAGATTCCAATCGGTTGCTTCCGATTTCGATTGGCTGGTCAATGCGGATGTAGCCGTCGCCGCGTACAACGTGGACGAACCGTGCACACCGTTGGAGATGAGCAAGGAACGTAACCTCTTCAAACTCTTTTACAACGACGTGGGTCTGCTTACCGGCTCGTTTCTCAAGAAAACCGCGCTCGACGTACTCGACGGCAACCCTGATATCAACTACGGTTCAATCTATGAAAATGCGGTGGCCCAAGAGCTACGCGCTCACGGATTTGACCTGTACTACTACAACAGTAAGAAGCTTGGCGAGCTCGATTTCCTCATCCAAGACCGCAACGATCACGTGCTGCCGATTGAGGTGAAGTCCGGCAAATCCTACAAACGCCATCGCGCAATGGACAACGTGCTCGCCCACCCTGAATACCATCTCAATACAGGCTATGTGCTTGGCCCGTGCAACGTCTCAGTCGAAGGGAATGTAACCTACCTGCCTGTATACATGGCCGGCATGTTCCATAACGAATGACGGGCCGCACACTTAGTCAACAAGTACATGTCGGTCAGATGGTTCGGACTGGTCAGAGGGCCCGCTCTGATCAGTTAGGTCGGTCTGAACGGACTGGCTGGGCTGGTCGGCCTGAGTAGCCCGTTTGGACCGATCCGGTTCGCCCTTGCTGGCCTTCACACTGCTTCAGCTCCAGCTGAAGTTCGCTGATGCGCCGTTCGAGTTCGTCGATGCGCCGCACGTGTGGCGAAGTGAGACTAAGGGGAGCCGAGAGATGGCTCACAGGCCGAGGGCACCGGCCACGGCCATGGCCTCGTGTTCGGGATCGGCCTGGCCGATGTGTACGTTGACGTGAATTTCGTCATCGCCCGGCTCTTCGAGAATGTCGGACTGGGATTGCAGCATGCTCGGCTTCATGAAGTGGCCTTGGCGGTGGGAAAGGCGTTCCATCACCTCGTCGAATGTGCCCTGCATGTAGACGAACACCACGCCTTGACGGCGCAGCTTGTCGCGGTAGATCTTCTTCACGCCGAGCAGGTGACCACGGCGGGCTCGCCGGCGGCCACGCGCTCGTCGATCCACGCGGCGATGGTGTCGAGCCAAGCCAGCGGTCTTCGTCGGTGAGCGGGTGTCCGGCGGCCATCGAGATGGTGGCGCATTCGGATCATGCGAACGAATCCGATCAGGCCATCAGCCACATCGCCGGCACTGAAGCCTGACCCGTCATCGTCACAGCACCACGCGGCGGTTGAGGTCGCGGCGCAGCGTCTTCCAGCCGGGTAGGTAGGCGGTCATGCGGCGCTGGAATCCGGCACCGTGGCCGCTTTCCCACAGATGCGTCATCTCATGGACCAAGACGTATTCCAGGAATTGCGGTTCCATCAGTCCCAATTGAAGGTTCATGCGGATGCGGCCGGTTCGCGGCGTGCATGATCCCCAGCGCGAGGTCATGACCCGTAGCGTGATATGTGTGGGCTGCCGGCCGACGACCGGCCCCCACTTGGCCAGCAGCTGTGGCAACGCGGCGTTGATCGCGGCCGCCGCTTGTCGTTTGCGTTCGTCGGTCCAGATTTGGGAGCGGTCAAAATACGGTTGGACGTTCGTACCGGCTTGGCCTGGCCCGGCGTCGCCGATTCTCGGACGACTGATATCACCGGTTTTCGGACGACCGGCAACGTCTCCATCATGGCCGCTGGCACCAGATACGCCACGACCTCCGTTCTCGAAGCCGGCGCCTCGTTCAATGCCATGATGGAGCGCCGTTGCGCCTCAGCCATGCGCTGCTGCTGGGCGAGAATCCACGAATGTCGCTCTTTGACGAAATCCGCGATACGACTCTCGCTCATCCGCATCGGTGCGGAGATTTCGACGCGGCCGCTCGGCGGTTTGATGCGCAGATACAGGTTTTTGATGGGTTTGCGCGTCAGGTGCAGATGGATGCCGTCAATATCCAACGACTGCCCGGCGGCAGCGGACCGAACGGATTTCGGCGCACCGGACTTCGGAGCGGTGGATTGACGACGGCGATAAGGCATGCAAGTCATTCTTGCACAACGGCGGACAACGATGGCGGCCCGCCCGGAACCTAACGTTCCGAACGGGCCGCCATCAGCAATGAACGGTGCTGTCGGCAACGGCTACAAACCGTCACCGAGCCATTGAGTCACCCAATCAGCAACCGGCCGCGGTCAGCACCTGGTCGAGGATCTCGACGCCCTGGGTCGCCTCGTCGGCGGAGATGACGCAAGGAGGAGTGACGTGGATGCGGTTGTTGTGCACGCCGAGAATCAGGCCGCGCTTGTCGCCTTCGGCCACGATCTGCTTCATCGTGGCGTCGTCCAGCGGCTCCTTGGTGGTGCGGTCGGCAACCATTTCCACGGCCCAGAACACGCCCTTGCCGCGAACCTCGCCGATCTTCGGGTGCTTGTCGTACAGAGCGGTGAGCTGCGGGCCGAGCACGTCCTTGCCGATGGTGTAGGCGTTGTCGACGATGTGCTCCTCTTCCATGGCTTCCTGGGTGGCCACGATGGCGCCCATGGCCAGCGGGTGACCGGAGTAGGTCAGGCCGCCGGGGAAGACGATGTCGTCGAAGCGGTGGGCCACCGGGTCGCTCATAATCACGCCACCGGCGGGCACGTAACCGGAGTTGCAGCCCTTGGCGAAGGAGATGATGTCCGGCGTGTAGTCGTAGTCGTCGAGTGCGAACCAGAAGCCGGTGCGGCCGAAGCCGGCCATGACCTCGTCGGTGATCATCAGGATGCTGTACTTCTTGGTGATCTCGCGCACGCCCTTGAAGTAGTCCTTGGGCGGAATGATGATGCCTGCGGTGCCCGGCACGGATTCGAGCAGCACGGCGGCGATGGTGTCCGGGCCCTCGAACTGGATCACGTGCTCGAGGTGAGCCAGCGCACGCTCGCACTCCTCTTCCTGGGTGGTTGCGGAGAACTCGGAGCGATACAGGTACGGGGTGAAGAAGTGCACGTGGCCGCGAGAGTAGTCGTTGGGCTTACGGCGCCAGTCACCGGTGGCGCTGATGGCCGCACCGGTGTTGCCGTGGTAGCAGCGGTAGGAAGACAGAATCTTGTCGCGGCCAGTGAACAGGCGGGCGGCGCGCATCGCGTTTTCATTGGCGTCGGCGCCAGCGTTGGTGAAGAACACCTTGTCGAAGCCTTCCGGAGCGCGGCGGGCCACCAGGGAGGCGGCGCGGCCACGGGCTAGGTTCGCGTAGTCAGGTCCGACGGTGCACAGGAGTTCCGCTTGCTTCTTGATGCCCTCGATCACCTTCGGGTGCTGGTAGCCGATGTTGACGTTGACCTGCTGGCTGGTGAAGTCGAGCATTTCACGGCCGTCGCCGTACTTCAGCCACACGCCGTGACCGGTTACCACTTCAGTGGGATCCAGGTTGCGCTGTGCGTGCCACGAATGGAATACGTGTGCGCGGTCCAGCTTGTAAGCGTCGTCCCAGATTTCCGCATCCTGCGAAAGATCATGCCCCATGATGTGTCCTTTCCTCGATATTTTCTCGAAGTGCCCGATGCCGTCTCCCGTGGATCGGGTCAGGGCAGCAACGCGCTGTGAATGTCATTATGAGAGTTGAACATTTCGCGTCAAACTCGAACATTTAATAATGTTACAGTAGTGGCGAATACGAAATCATTTTGAAACATAGGAACAAGAACAATAATTGTATCCAGATTATGTAATGTTTATGTTATTCAAAAACATACTCATTGCACAATGCGGCGCTAACATTTGACTACCGTTGCCACAGTGACCGTTACTATCGGCAGTCAAGCAGCCAGCAACAAGCCGGCAACCGCCATCGATCATCAGCCGGCGGCAATCGGCAACATTCACGCAGACGCGCGCTCATCACGCTCGCCGCCAAGATCCGGGAGGCAGATCATGGATACGCCATCGCCATCAACCGCATCAACAACCGCACATGCCGTCGGCTACAACGATGAGCCAAGCATTACGGCCGCTCCCCTGCGTTCCACCGACGACCTGGCCGTTGATGCCGGCCAGTTATCCTCACTCATCCTCACCACCGAGGCGACGGCCACCCCGCAACGCATCGTCGAATCGGTCACCTCGCTGACCTCCTCCGGCATACTTGCGGAAGGCCAGCGCATGCCCACCGTACGCGATCTCGCCCGACTGCTACGCACCAGTCCGGCCACCGTCTCCAGTGCCTACCATGCCCTCGCCAAGTCCGGCATACTGCGCTCCCGCGGGCGCGCCGGAACATTCGTACTGCGGCAGTCGCGCACGCATCGCTACGATGCCGGCGACTTGCTGGCCGAAGCCCCGGCCACCGCGCCGGACCGACCGATTATCGACCTGTCCAAGGGCACGCCGGACCTTTCGCTGCTGCCGGACATCCGCCCGTTTCTCGGCAAGCTCGGCACGCACAAGGCATTCGTCAATTCATACGACGGGCCGACCATCCTGCCCATGCTGGAACAGATTTTGCGACGCAACTGGCCGTATGAGCCGGAGGCGATGACTATGGCATCCGGCGCGGGCGACGGTTTGGCGCACACCATGAACGCTTTTGTTCAGCCGGGTGATTTTGTGATTACCGAGGCACCGGAATATCCGCTGATTCTCGACATGATCGAGGCACATGGCGCGATGGCGTTCGGCGTGCCGATGGACGGGTTCGGTATGCTGCCCGACGCACTCGACCGTGCGCTGACCATGCTGGAATCGCAGCGTCTGGCGGTGCCGCACGGCGGCCATCAGGTCAGTATGATCCTGCTGCAGCCGCGCGCCCAGAACCCTACCGGGGCCAGCTTCAGCCCGCAACGCATCGACGCTTTGGCGGACGTGCTGCTCGCGCACTACCCGAATGGCGTTGGTATGCCGCTGATTGTGGAAGACGATCACAGTGGCGATGTGGCCAATGCGTATGCGACATCGTTGGCGCAACGATTGCCGCAACACGTGGTGCATATCCGCAGTTTTTCGAAGTCGCACGGGCCGGATCTGCGCTTGGCTGCGCTGTCTGGGCCGGAGGATGCCGTGGAGGCGATTATCGCCCAACGACGCTTGGGATCGGGATGGGTGAGCCGGTTCCTGCAAGAGATTCTGTATGAAATGCTGGCCGACAAAGAGGCGTTCCACACGGTGACCAACGCCCGGCATATCTACGCCACCCGGCAAAAGACGATGCACGCGCTGCTGCTGCGTCAAAGTTTGGACGTGCATACCGGTGACGGACTGAATCTGTGGATTCCGGTGCGCGACGAGCCGGCGGCGCTGCGACTGCTGGCCGAACAGGGCATCCGTGTGGCCGCCGGCAAGCCGTTCCTGCCGAGCCTGCGTATCAGCGCCGACGCCACCGGAGCCGACGCGGGGGCCGGTGCGGGCGTGGACGCGCATGCCAGTCGAGGCATCCGCGTCACCATCGCACAGCAGGGAGCCGTCAACGAACAAGTGGCCGCCGCCCTGGCTCAGGCGGCGGCCGTAACGCCGAAGACTTCGACGAATCACTCGTAATTCTTCATGAACTGCGTTCGTACGCGCGGCGAGGAGCCGCCCCGTCTGTACGGGGTGATCAACGGGCTGCTGCGCATGCGCAACGGGCTGCGCAGGTCGCAGGAGCTCGACGACCTGGTCGACGTGCTGGCCTCCTCCATCGGCGCCCTGACCAATCCGCGTACCAACTGCCCACACCGGAGAAGGTCGCGCAGGAGAAGCCTCGCTGCTCGAGATCGACGACAGCTTCCAGAAGATCGTCCTCGTACGCGACGTGGTCAAACCCGTCCGCGACGAGCACGGCATCCTCACGATGAGCGTCTACGATTTCCTCCTCGACCCGGACAGCCTGACGATGTGACGCCGTGGATTGGCTACAACGTATTAGACAGTCCGATGAGGGACGAATGACATGAGATTGGAGGCCGACGATGGCCGACCCGAAACATCCCCGCCACTACGACGAGGCGTTCAAACGGCAGATCGTGCAGTTGTACGAGAGCGGCAAGCCATCCCGGAAGATCCGCCGTCGTGGCCCGACATCCTCAGGACCATCGAGCTGGGCTACTCCAACGCCAGGCTCGAGGCGTCCGACAACAGGATCAAGGTCACCATCCGCATGGCCTACGGCTTCCACCACGCGAACAGCCTCATCGCACTCGTCATGCTCCGCTGCGCCGGCAATCATGGCGCAAGCGACAATCGCGACACGCCGTTATTGACATACCGCCGTTCAATGGTATTGTAATCACTTGTGCGCTTTTGAAGCGTATGGATCGGGCCCGTAGCTCAGCTGGTTAGAGCGCATCCCTGATAAGGATGAGGTCGGAGGTTCAAGTCCTCCCGGGCCCACAGGAAAAATGAAGCGGCCGCGAGCCGCTCTTTTTTTCTCACGGGGCTATAGCGCAGCTGGTAGCGCATCTGCTTTGCAAGCAGAGGGTCGCCGGTTCGAACCCGGCTAGCTCCACCTTCATTCCCTTGGAATCTCAACGATTTCAAGGGAATATCTCTTTTTGCCTCAGCACCAAACAGTAGACACTGGTAGACATGACTAAAGTACCTGACAGGCCGTTAGTACCTACTACTCTCGCCGCTGAGCTTCCCACTGCTGGTACTTGGCCTCCATGACGGCCGCCACCTCGTCAATACGATCAGGCCACAGCTCGGCATAGGTGTTCAGCGTCTCGGTAGCCGAGGCGTGTCCCATGATGCTCTGAAGCGTTTTCACGTCGCAACCTGCGCCGATGGCGAACGAGGCATACGTGTGTCTCAAGCTATGGATTCTCAGCCCCTTCACGTCGCCATAGCCCGCCCCTTCTTTGGCTGGGTACCATACGCGTGTCCGCCATGTGTTCAAGTGGATCATCCCACCGTGGAGCGCAGTGAATAGATAGTCGTCATCGGTGCGACCGTCACAGACCTGTTCGAGATCGGCAGTCAGGAAACCTGGGATGGGCACGATACGGTTGCGCCCGCTCTTTGGTTTGCCTTCGATTTCGCGCCCCTGCCTGTCAGCAGTGATCGTCTTCGTTACCGATATACGCATCCTTGTGAAGTCAAGGTCGCCGATGCGAAGAGCCAAGGCTTCGTTGGCCCGCAGGCCTGTATATGCGAGGAAGAGGATGAGCAGCTTGGAGACCATCGGGTTTTTGACGTCAACTTGCGCTGCGGCCTCAGCGATATCCGCCACCTGCTGATGAGAGAGGAACACCCGATCGTCGGTTTCGGCATCTTGGGGAAGTTCGACGTCGGCAGCGGGGTTAGACAGTATCCATCGCCGTTTAGGCGAAGACGCATAGGCCATCACACCGCCGAAGGCATCCTTCACTACGCCTTTGATTGTCCGCCGCTTCATCGGCTGCATGGTCGTCTTACGCTTGAACTCGTGCGGGGCTGTTCCTGATTGAAGCTCATGTACCCATTCGCTGACTTCCGATTCTTGGATACTACCGATCGGGCGATCCCCCCACTTAGGAAGCACGTACCGGGTCATGTCGTTCTCATATCGAAGATAGCTACGACCGCGCAGGTTGTTCTTGGATGCGAGCCATTCCAAGGCGACCGCTTGGAATGGCCTGTCGGCATCGGCCGGATCAACATACCGACCTGAGCGAATATCATCCTCCATGGCTGCCGCGAACGACTCGGCATCGGCTCGGGTGCTGAATGCCTTGCTACTGCGCTTCTTAGAACCGTCGGGCAAGGTTGCCCACCAAGACACCCGCCATCGCTTCCCGTGTCCATACCGCGCCGTCTTAAACTTCCCGGGCACCTTGGCCTTCTCCGGCGTCTTCATATACGCGGCCAAGCTCTTCGTTACAGAACTGGGAACTGGAATCTTCACCTTGCTGCCATCGGGCAACGTCTCCCGTGGCTCGGTCAGCCAGAGGTCTTCAATCCAAGCTTTCGACATTGCTTTTCCTCACACGTGCAACGAGTTCTTCAAAGGAGACATCCCAGTATTTAGGCTGAGAAACCGAGATGGCATCTACGTCAAACGACTGAACACAACGCCCTGCCTCAGCTACAGCATCGAGTATTCGGTCAGCCATTTCATCTGGAATGCAATACGCATATCTGCCTAACCAATTCAAATTCTTTGCAATATCATTAACCGTGTTCACAAGCACCTTGAATACTTTTAGAGATAGTTCAACCTGTTCCTGTTTTGTTGCTGAATATTCTCCACGTTTCGGTTGTGGTGTTTTAGAATACCCACCCATTCTAAAACGTCCTTTATCTGTATAAATCCAGAACTGGCTATTATTCCATTCCCTCAATGCCATCCGATATTTATGTTCAGCTACTGCTGAAATATCGACTAAACCATGAACCGGATAGGCCTTTAGCATCCACTGGAGCTTGTTAGTATCAGCCAATAGCCTTCCCGCTTTTTTAAAATCTGTATCTTCTGCCTGCAATTCGAAATCATCTAGACGTTGTTCATCATAGATCTGCAAATTAGTTTTCCCATCCGGGAACAAAGGATTGTTCTCAAAAGGCTTTTGAACATCCACAAACAAGTTCACGAGAGGCACCCCCAAGGCAATCGCTATATCTAACGCATCAGACAGTTTTAGTCGCGTACGGCCAGTCTCAATGTTTTCAAGCACATCGGCTGTGACAAGACTATTCGGCACAAGTTCCTTGACTCTCTTCGCCAAGTCCTCGCGAGACCCCCTAATTTTGCCATCTCTGTCAATAGGCGCCCATCGATGCCGCGCCCGTCGAACACAGGCACCTATATACTTCTCTCGATCGTTTGTCAAGCTCATATATGCATGATACCGCAAAACTACGGATTATGTTCATTCCCCTACCGATACCTACGTTGATTCCGGCAGGCTAAAACCATGAACACAAACGCGACACACTCCGAGATGCCAACGCTCCTCACCCCGGCAGATGCGGCGACCATACTGCATGTGCCGGTGAAGACGCTGGCTCGCTGGAGGTTCGAGAACTCCCACCTGCCGTATGTGACGCTCGGCAGGAAAGTCCTGTATCGAGAGAGCGACTTGGTGGACTTCGTCGCGCGCAATGTTCATGAAGTGATCCAGTAACGGCCAACCTTAAGGAGGTACTCACAATGGCCGACGAAATGAAGGAACTCCGCGGCGCGGTGTTTGACCTGATTCCCGATGGGGTTTCGGTCGTCGCGCTCGACGAGATTGAAGTGGACGACATGGCCCCAAAACGAGGAACGTCAAGGACGAGGACAGCAACAAGCAGCACCGCGTTGACGACGAGCGCTTCGGTGGTCTCGTCTACAAACTCCCCGGCGTGGCTGTCCGAGATTGCCGCCGCAAGCGCATCCGCGACAAGGTGAGTGTCTTCGTCCGGCAGCGTCCCTCCGCCGCGATCCCGGAGATGACCCAGCTCCGACTCACTGGCCGCGTGCTGCTCCTCCCCTCGCCGTGGACGACCTGGGATTCACCATCGTCGCCGACGGCGTGGAGTCTGCGTCCGCTGGCACCAACACAGGAAGGCACTCCAATGAATGAGGCCGGCATCAGCATCCCTTGGTGGGGTTGGCTCGCTCTCATTGCTGCACTGGTGGCGTGTGCCATCGTCGCCAAGATCGCAAGGGACATCCGCGCGACGAAAAACATCATCGCCGCACGCACCAAGAACACCCAGCAGGTCGAGGATGAAGATCGGAAGCTTGTTCGCTACGGCAAGCGACTTGGCGGTCACTACATCGCATGGCCGCGCGAATGGTGCAACCAAGAGGAAGCAGCTGGACGCGGCGCGATGACTGTCAACGAACTGTGTCCAGACGAGACAGCTGAGCCAATCGCGCACCGACGTTTCACGTGGGTGCAACGCACTAGGAGGATGTAGCCGTGGGACTACAGTTTGCGGGGCGGTGGTTCGGACGCTGCCCCGCCTCCACCTTGGAGAGCATCTGCCTCGCTGTCGATACCAACGGCTGTCCCGTTTATATCGATTGGTGCGAGCGGCATTTGCTCACCATCGGCGAAAGCGATTCCGGGAAAGGGTCCGTCCTTGCAAATCTTCTTGTCCAAGTTGAACCGTTTGCGCAAGCTGGACTGGTTCGCCTGTACGGCATTGACCTGAAGGCGATGGAACTAAGCATGAGCCGCGCAATGTTCCAGACGGTCGCGATCGATGTGGAATCCGCAGCGGAACTTGTATCGTCATTCCGTAATGCCATGAACCAACGTGCACGGGACATGGCCGGAAGTGCCCGGATGCACACACCGACGCCGGATAACCCTAGAAACATCCTCGTGATCGATGAGCTCGCGGAGCTGTTCAGACAGGACGCAAAGGTTTCCAAGCAGTTCCAGCACGATCTCACAGCTGTCCTTGGCATGGGTCGCGCGACGGGGAATTTGGTCTGGGGCTTCAGCCAAAACCCCCGCAAGGAGGCGATTCCGATTCGCGATGACTTCAACGGTCAGACGATCGCTATGCGCATGGGCGAGTCGGAGGCAAAGATGATGCTCCCCTCAGCCGCACTCCGAGTTGGCGCCGCCCCTTGGGCCATCTCCGCCGCTTCGCCGGGAACAGGCTGGTTGTGGAACTCCGCCGCAAAGAAATCCCAACTGTTTCGCGTGGATTGGATTGACGACGAGACCCTGCAGGGGCTTTCCGCGACCGCCGAAGCGTAGCTTCAGCGAAGCGTTCGGCGGTCGTGCCGCCGCTTGCGGCGGCTTGGCGGGGGCAGTGTTACTCCCGCCAACTTTTGAGCAGAACAGGAAGGAGTGAAATGCCATCGACTGCGCGCGACTGGATGTTGACGATCTCTGCCGAAAAACACACGCGGCAGGACGTAGAGGAACTGCTGGATATTCTGGGGGCATACATCTTCCAGCAGGAGGAGGGAGGCAAGAGCGACTACCCTCATTTTCAGGCATTCCTGCAACTTCAGACTCCCGTCCATATGGGGACGCTGAAGAACAAGTTCAAGAAGGCCGGCTTCAACGACGCGCACATCGAAATGCGCAAGGGCACGGTACAGGATTGCGTCGATTACTGTTCCAAGGAGGAGACACGTGTAGACGGTCCCTGGCGGGGAGGAGAAATCAACCTGAAGGATCAGCAGGGCAGTCGTTCCGATCTCGCTGAGCTGCGTCGGCAGATCATGGACGGTGCCAGCGTCTCGGAGGTGTTGTTGAATGACGACGCGTGCCAAGCTGCTCGCTACACTCGGTACCTTTCCGAACTTGCGACAGCGCGCGACCGGGTGAAATATGGTCGTCAGCTTCGCGACATCACTGTGCATTATCTGTGGGGTGATCCGGGTGTCGGGAAAACGAAATACATATATGACAACAATCCCATCGAGAACATCTACCGCGTGACCGATTATCGGCATCCGTGGGATGAGTACGAGGGGCAATCGATCTTGGTACTAGATGAGTTCGATAGCCAGTTCAGCTGGGACCAGCTCTTGGTTTTCTTGGATCGTTACCCTGTCATGCTTCCAGCACGGTACAACAACCATGTGGCATGTTTCACGACGGTCTGGATCATCAGCAATGAACCGCTAAGCAAACAGTACCCCGAGCGTACGGGAGAAAAACGCAACGCGTTGCTGCGAAGGATCAGTACAAATCAGCGCATGTTGAAGGGTGGGGAACTTGCAGGCGGGCGAGCTCGGCACCGAGCATCCGGAGATGGGGCTGCTCGTAAAGGAAGAGATCACCGTCAATACTGAAGATGACTTATTCAAAGCCTCCGAGCAACTCAGCAAGGAATGAGCACCTATACCTCCCTGTACGGGGTGCCATCCCACGTTGCCCCCGAGATACCGACCGCCACAACCGGGCATGTACCGGCTTCGCCTCGGTTGATTCGATCGATCGCCTTGGTAAGGCTTGTGACGGTCGTGGTTGTCAAGTCGAGCGGCAATGCCAGTCGTCTGTCTTCCTCGGTGCGTGCCTTCCGCGCTTTGCGCGTCGCCTTGTACACTTCGTCAATGGTCGCACCCAGATGAGGTGCCCATAACTCGATGGCTTTGTCGAGCAGGTCTTCACGGTGTTTGGTGATGATCATTGCAGCGTCGATCAGGCCGGCCTCATGCCATGCGCGGTAGGCTGCAAGATCACGATCAAGGTTGCCGTCCTTGGCGTTCCATTCGATATCGACAAGCACACGGCCTTTCCGATTGTCCACCCAATAGGAAGCCTCGCTCATGGTGCCTAGGTCTTCGTCCGGCACGCCCGATTCCCTGAATGTGATCCTGCCTTTCGTCTCAAGTTCGTAGGCGCATTCTTTCCATCCCCGCTCCCGCAGCGCGCGGTTCAGTGTCTCCGCCATCTCGGAGTTGTTGCCGCCTGCCCTGAGCAGCAAGTTCGCGGAGAAGCTGAAACTGCCCAGCACATCGGTGATATCTGCCCACTCTTCGGGCGACACTGCCTTCATCACAGCGCAGGCGCTTCGTACCTCATGGAACTCGTAGCGGGAACGGATGCCGCTTGCCAGCACGTCGGGATCGTCGTAGGAGTGTGTCGTGAACGCCATGAACACAGTATAGAACTACGACACGGCACCAAAAAGATCTATTTAAAGATCTATTTGTGTTATTCTGTTGGGGTGACTGAAGAACTGTACGCACCACTCCCCACCACGGCAGGTGGCTTCAAGACGATTCTGGCCGATCCGCCATGGCGTTTCCAGAATCGAACGGGAAAGGTAGCTCCCGAGCATAAGCGTCTGGGGCGCTATGGGACTATGTCTCTGGATGAGATCAAAGCCTTGCCAGTTGACGACATAACGGCGAAAGACGCCCACCTGTATCTCTGGGTGCCCAATGCCTTGCTGCCCGAAGGCATCGAGGTCATGCAGGCATGGGGGTTCCGCTACGTGTCGAACATCGTCTGGGCCAAGCGTCGCAAGGATGGCGGGCCAGACGGTCGAGGGGTCGGTTTCTACTTCCGCAACGTCACAGAGCTTCTGCTTTTCGGCGTGAAGGGGCATATGCGCACCCTTGACGCAGGTCGGCGTCAGGTGAACATGATCGAGACACGCAAACGCGAACACTCGCGAAAGCCGGATGAGCAGTACGACCTCATAACGAGCTGTTCGCCCGGCCCCTACTTGGAAATGTTTGCCCGCTATCCCCAGCCACATTGGTCAGCTTGGGGCAATGAGGCAGACGAATCCGTTACTCCGCAAGGCAAGGTGTACAAGGGCTACACGGGAGGGGAGATCGAGAACATGCCCCCGCTGGAGAACCACGAACGGCTGACTAGGGAAAGCGAGCTGGCCGTAGGGAAACTGCTGCGGGATGAATACGAGTCCGGCAGATCGATCAAAGACCTAGCCGCCGAGCACGACTATTCGATAGCACGCGTCCGCCGTTACCTCAGTTTGGTGGATACGCAACTTCGTCCGCAAGGACGTACCCCCGCGTTGCAACACAGCTAGCGCAGCCAGACAGGACACCGCCCGATAGCTCGGGGCGGTGCTTTATATTGGTAGACATTCAGTAGACATGACTATGGGATTCCATGCATTTCAATGCGTTCTCGGATAGGCTGCAAATCTTCTAAAAACGGCTAGATTTCAACCTTTTGAAGATTCATGCATGATCTTGCTCTCCCATGGGTTTTCTGAGAATGCAAGCAGAGGGTCGCCGGTTCGAACCCGGCTAGCTCCACAGACACAACAAAACCCTTGGAATCAGTCCGATTCCAAGGGTTTTTGTTCTTGCATTTTCTGCGTATTGCAACAAAAAGATGACGACACGCCGATAGCGTATCTCACGAGAAAAGTCTTATTGCCTCACGACTGTCGAGGCACCGGAAGTCGGCATAGGCATTCCAATCGGCCACTAAATCGACCGATGCCCGATCCCTGAGCCAAACGGACCCGAATGCCGTTCATCATCGACAAAGCAGTCCGCGCCTCGCGACGAGGATCTGCCAAACCGTCACGCTCGACTGCTCGGGTTAAGGTGTCCATCACGCGATGTTCTCGTTTTTGGTAATACTCATAGGCAGGATGATGCTCGTTCAACGATTCGCCTTGTAGCACGGTATATACAACCGCACCATCTCTGGCTGAGCCGCATTGCGCTCCATAAGGGCAGCACAGATATCACGAATGCCGAACTGCGCGTTGCCGCTCCACATATCCTCAGGTTCAACGCCAAGAGAATGGGCAAACGTAGCCATGTCTTCCCGATCACGATGCTCCAGCACGGCAATCAGCAAGCCGACTTTGTTCTTGAAATGGTATATGACCGCCGGCTCGGTCAATCCGCATGCTTCGGCTACCTGACGAACGGAAAAGCCCCAAAACCCGTTCTGTGAATCACATGCGACGTCACGTCGATGATCTGTTCACGGCGTTCCGCACATTCTGATTCTGCTCAAGACAGATCCAGCTCGTTGTTGTCCTTGGCTTTGCTCACCGTATCAGTCAAATCGGGGTCGTCCACAGACACCGCGTTCTGCTGGCTGAGCGTCAACGACAGCGAACCTTTGTAGGAGTCGCCGTATTCGTCCTTGCCGGACACGCTTACGGCAATCGAGCTCATCAGACGCTTCCTGCCGTAGTTCAGATCCACGGTGATAGTCGGCATATCCGGCTCTTCATCCGTGCCGAAGTCCCAGTTGCGCACATTGTCGAGCGCCTGACGGTACTCGCCTTCAGCATCGCCCACACCGGTATCCTCGATCTGCTGAATCACCCATGATTTCAGATGCGGATACTGCGCTTCATGGCTGATCCAGTAATTCACAAAGTGCTGGGCCAATGCCTTGACATCGATTTGATACGAGAGCTGCGTGTTGCCGGCAGACTTGGCAGACGATGTATTCGGGAACAGCTGGCTGCGCACATTCTTATCTTCCAGCTCCACGCCGAGATATTGTTGGATGAATTTGCTGGCCTCGGCCTTCACCTCGGCAGACGTTTTCGTGCCCTTGGCCCGGTCGATGTCGTTCGAGTACCCATCGTCGTTCATCTTGTCCAGCTGATCGTAGAACGTTCGCTCCGCGCCGGTGATGTCCCAAGCACCGTTCTTGACCAACGCATCCTTGACGTTCAATATCAAGTCCGCCACATCACTACCAACGCCGTTCCTTAAGTCATCTTCATATTGGTCGGCCGGGTAGTAGATGTAGTAGGGGTCGTCATCATACCAAACGTTTTTCCCGGCGAATGCGCCTTTGTGCCAAGCGAGGGTTGTTGCCTGTTCATCTGTCTTGATGGTCACAGACGCGGAGGAGTCATTGGTGGTTTTGCCCCAGCGAATACATGCCAGACATCCGCGCGTCAAGGGAGTCGTCAGTGCTGCTGTGGGTTCTGAGTTCGTATTTGGTGCTGCGCAGAGTGGACAGCGAGTTGATCGCGTCGAAGGTGACGACCAGCGGATTGGTGGGCCGGAAGCCCAGCATCGCTTTGACGGCGGTGAAGTTGGGGATGATGAACGCCAAGGCCGCCACCAGAATCGTCGCAAGCAATGCGCAGAGAGCGGCGATCAGCTTCTTGCTGGATTTGCGCTGCGGTGCCAGGACGGCGGTTGCATCAGTCGCCTGATATGCGGCAGGAGCGGGAATCGGCAAAGCCGGCAGGGGAACGGTTGGTGCCGGCTGTGGGGCAGCGGACGCGGCGTAAACCGATGGGGCAACCGGCGCGGCTGGTATCGATGGTGGTACCGCAGACGCCGGCACAGCAGGTGCCGGTATCGACGCAGGCGATACGGCTGGCGATGCGGCCGGTACTGGTGCCGCCGCAACTGGTGCGCTGTCTACAGACGCTCCACATGCCGGGCAAAATCGTGCCGGCCCATCAACTCTATTTCCGCAGTGGCCGCAGTACGCCATCGTGTGCCTCTCTCCCTCAAATCGGCTTGATTGCCATTGCTTCAATGTTACTCTTCAGCATTACGCCTCAGCCAGCCCCTACGCGTAACGATACGAAACGCGGCAGCCTTAATGCGGTTGTTTTGACGCGATGTCAACTTGAGGCTAGACTGTGCCGTGAGAGAAATTGACGCTGCGTCAACATAGCGGCGTCTATAGGCGTCTCAGCAACCCAATGGAGGACTGCGAGGCGCACAGCGCACACACGGAAAGGACCGCTTATGCTGTTTCAGGTCTACGGCGACAACGCCATCTACCAATGGATCGGATGGATACTCGTCTTCTGCTGTCTTATCGGCGCCAACGAACTGGCCCGCCGCACCAAAACCGGTGGCGTTATCGCCTTCCTCGTCATACCGGCCGTGCTGACCGTCTACTTCATCACCATCTACACGGCCGCCGCCATGGGTGCCGACTGGGCCCTCAACAACCCGACCTACGTACACATGACCAGCTGGTTCCACTATGCCAAGCTGTACGCGGCCACCATCGGCTGCATCGGTTTCATGGCCCTCAAATACAAGTGGGGATCCATCGGCAAATCGCACTGGTTCAAGTGCTTCCCGTTCGTGATCGTGGCCATCAACATCCTCATTGCCGTAGTGTCCGACTTCGAATCCGCCATCCGCGGCTGGGGCACCACGTGGATCTCCACCGAAGGCGTGACCCTGTACGGTGGCTGGCACAACGTCTTCAACGGCGTGGCCGGCCTGCTCAACATCTTCTGCATGACCGGCTGGTTCGGCATCTACGCCTCCAAGAAGAAGGACGACATGCTCTGGCCGGACATGACCTGGGTGTTCATCGTGGCCTACGACCTGTGGAACTTCTGCTACACCTACAACTGCCTGCCCACCCACGCCTGGTATTGCGGCCTGGCGCTGCTGCTGGCACCCACCGTGGCCAACTTCTTCTGGAACAAGGGCGGTTGGATTCAGAACCGCGCCAACACGCTGGCCATCTGGTGCATGTTCGCGCAGGTGTTCCCGATGTTCCAGGACTATTCCATGTTCTCCACCCAGTCCGTGAACAATCCGAATGTGAACCTTGCAGTCTCGTTAATCGCGTTGGCGGCCAATGTGCTGGCACTTGGCTACATCCTGCTACGCGCCAAGAAGCAGGGCATCAACCCGTGGACCAAGGAAGTGTTCAAAGGCACCAAGGATTACGAGCAGGCCATCGCTCGCGCCGACGAGTCTGAATTGGCGGCCTAGCCTCGCTTTAAGCCTCAGGCCAACACCTCCATGGGGTGATAAGTGGCGGTGTGGTGTCCGGTGATGGGGTTCCATACCCGTTCGGCGAATGCGCGCAGACGGGCGACGCCCTCACGCAGCTCGCCGGCATCTCCGGCGTAGGAGAGGCGCACGAAGCCGCGCCCCTCCTCGCCGAAGGCCTCGCCGGGGACCACGGCCACGTGCTCTTCGTCCAGCAGACGGTCTGCGAATTCACCGGAGTCAAGGCCAGTCAGGCGTACGTCCACAAAGGCGTAGAACGCACCTTGCGGTTCAATCAAGCGCAATACCGGGCATCCGGCCAGACCGTCCAGCACGATCTGGCGCTTGGCGCGGTATTCCTCGCGCATGGCGGCCACATGATCCTGCGGACCGGCCAGTGCTGCCACGCCTGCGTATTGCGCCAAGGAGTTCACCGAGGAGTGCATGAGTTCGGCGATTTTACCGGTCTGTTCGATGACCGCTTCGGGTGCCAGCAGGTAGCCGATGCGCCAGCCGGTCATCGCGTAGGTTTTCGACAGGCTTTCCACCACAATGGTGCGGTCTTTCATGCCCGGCACCGCGGCAATCGATGGTGCCACGGCTGCCTCTCCCCCAAGCGTTTCCCCGAACGTTTCCCCAAACACGAACGATGGTAAACCTCGTCGGAGATGGCCCAAATATTGTGCTGCTTGCATACTTCGGCAATACGCGCCAGTTCAGCGGCAGAAGTTACCGCGCCGGTCGGATTGCCCGGTGAGTTGATGATTACGGCGCGGGTGCGCGGGGCGATCGCCGCTTCGATGTCCGCCGCGTTCACGCGCATGCCGTGCTCCGGACGCAGCGCCACGGTGACCGGGCGGCCGCCGCACAGCATCACTTCGGCGTCATAGGAAGTGAAGAACGGCGAGGGAATAATCACTTCATCGCCGGTGCCCACCACGGCTTTCAGCGCCAGAAACAGGCCAATCGTGGCACCGTCAACGGCTTGAATCTCGGTTTCGGGATCATAAGTGAGTCCCTTCACACAGGCGGAGTAATCGGCCACGGCCTTGCGGTATTCGGGGATGCCAAGCACGTTGGTGTACCGAGTGCGGCCAGCCTGTGCGGCCTCGCAAGCGGCTGCCACGATATGCGGCGCGGCCGTGGCGCTGGGCTCCCCCACGGTCAGTGAAATCGCGTCAGGCACGCGCTCTACACGGTCGAATACGTCTCGGATGCCGGAGCGCGGGATATTCAGGGCTTCGGCGGACAGGCTCGCGGGCTCGGCGGTCGGCACAGCAACCCGACCGGCAGCAGGCATAGTAGCAGGCGCAGCAGCAGATGCAACTTCGGACAGAGACATGTTGGAAAACTTCTGCATATCATCCCTCCTCAATGGAATTATTTCGTCGTTCTCTTATTTCAGAAGGAATTATTACATTCAATTAGGACTTTAGGCATAAACATTCCACCACACAACAGAAAACACAGGAAGAACTACTGAAATTACCAGGCAAAATCGGAAAGCCATCGCATTCCGGCAACAGGTACAGTGAACACAGAGCACAACGAACGGAGAAGACACCATGACCGCGATTGACGAGACCGACCAGCGCATCCTCACCATGCTGGAGGCCGACGGCCGCGCCACGCTCGCGCAACTGGCCCAGGCGACCGGACTGTCCGTCTCCGCCGCCCAGTCGCGCGTGCAGAAGCTGGAGAAGCGCGGCATCATCAAGGGATACAAGGCCATCATCGACCAAGAGCAGCGCGGCTTGCCCATCAGCGCGTTCGTCAACGTGACCCCGCTCGACTACTCAGCCGAATCCTCGATTCCGGACAAGCTGAACAATATCGACGGCATCGTCTCCTGCTATTCGGTGGCCGGCGCCCCCAGCTTCGTACTGGTGGTACGCGTGGCCTCCCCCACCGCCCTTGAGGAATTGCTCAATCTCATCCACCGCACGGTGCCGGTAAGCACCGAGACCACGATGATTCTGCAGACCTACTTCGCGCACTGACCGCGAACCCGGTAACCTGCGCGCCGAAGACCTCGGCCCCTACGGCGCACGATTCCCAACGCACATCCGACACCACCCAAGTCCACCTTTATGTCCACTATATGAACGCACCTTCGGTGTGATGCAGCTTCCATTTCGACCCGATTCACGCACAGACAGACATCCAGCAATCGCCGAAAAATCTAACAAACGGAAACTTGAACCACCCCATAACCACGCCGATAGCTTTCCCGTTATCCGAGCGAGACTCTATGCAGCAAGGGCCTGCGCGCATAGAATAAAACCGTCTTAATTCCCTAGCAAATCGAGGAGAATCATGCTCACTGACGAGTACATCAAGCGTGTCTACGACCAGGTCGTTGCCCGTGACGGCGATCAGCCGGAGTTCCTGCAAGCCGTTCGCGAGGTCTTCGAGACCCTGCAGCCGGTTGTCGAGAAGCACCCGGAGTACGAGAAGGCCGGTGTACTGGAGCGCATCGTCGAGCCGGAGCGCACCATCAAGTTCCGCGTGGCCTGGGTTGACGACGAGGGCAAGGTTCAGGTGAACCGCGGCTACCGTATCCAGTTCAACTCCGCCATTGGCCCGTACAAGGGCGGACTACGCTTCCACCCGACCGTGACCGAGTCCGTCGTCAAGTTCCTTGGCTTCGAGCAGATTCTCAAGAACTCCCTGACCACGCTGCCGATGGGCGGCGGCAAGGGCGGTTCCGACTTCAACCCGAAGGGCAAGTCCGACGCTGAGGTCATGCGCTTCTGCCAGGCCTTCATGACTGAGCTGAGCCGCCACATCGGCCAGTTCACCGACGTTCCCGCCGGCGACATCAACGTCGGTGGTCGTGAGATCGGCTACCTGTTCGGCCAGTACAAGCGCATCCGCGACGAGTACTCCGGCGTCCTGACCGGTAAGGGTCTGGAATTCGGCGGCTCCTTGGCCCGCACCGAGGCCACCGGTTACGGCGTGTGCTACTACACCCAGGAAGCCCTGCGCGTGCTGCGCAACGACTCCTTCGAGGGCAAGACCGTCGTGATCTCCGGCTCCGGCAACGTGGCCACCTACGCCGCTCAGAAGGCTGAGCAGTTGGGCGCCAAGGTCGTCACCGTCTCCGACTCCAACGGCTACATCTACGACCCGAACGGCATCAACGTCGAGGTCGTCAAGCAGATCAAGGAAGTCGAGCGCGGCCGCATCAAGGAATACGCCGAGCGCGTTCCGGGCTCCGAGTACCACGAGGGCAGCAAGGGCGTGTGGACCGTCAAGGGCGACATCGCTCTGCCGTGCGCCACCCAGAACGAGGTTGATGGCGAATCCGCACAGAAGCTCGTGGACAACGGCGTGACCGTGGTCGTCGAGGGTGCGAACATGCCGTCCACCCCGGAGGCCATCGAGGTCTACCAGAAGAACGGCGTGCTGTACGGCCCGGCCAAGGCTGCCAACGCCGGTGGCGTGGCCGTCTCCGGCCTGGAGATGAGCCAGAACAGCTACCGCCTGTCTTGGACCTTCGAAGAGGTCGACGCCAAGCTCAAGTCCATCATGGAAGAAATCGTCGCCAACTCCCTGGCCGCCGCCAAGGAATACGGTCACGAGGGTGACCTGATGCTCGGTGCCAACGCCGCAGGCTTCGTCAAGGTCGCCAACGCCATGGTTGCCCAGGGCGTGCTGTGACGCTTGCCGCTGAGCAATCGCTGAGCAGTGCTGAGCAATACTAAGCAGTACTAAGCAGTAGCGTAATGCCCTTGCTTCCCCGTGAGGAGGCAAGGGCATTGCTATATGTACAACGAGCAACAAGTGCTATCCCAAATACGTAAGCATTACGCACCACTATACGAGTGAATTCTTGGATATGATCATCGATCCAAGCTAACTGCATTCAGAGGGGTACTGAATATGGGAAACCCCGAGTATAAACGCCGTCATTGCAACGCTTATACTCGAGGTTTCGTGGTTCAGGTACCCCTTTGAAAGCAGTTGGCTTTCTGCAAAGCCATCAATGTACCTCTTTCAACGGAGATAGCCCCCCCGTCTACAAGGTCACCAGGTCCGGTTCGCAGCAACGCTTTCAATCACTGCTGGCGATTGCGGCGCACTGCTACCAGCGCCAAGCCAGCAACGAGCAGCGGCACGGCGACTACAACCACCGCAATGATGGCCGAGCCGGTTTCCGGCATGGTGTCGGCCTTGGCCGCCGAATCCGCGTTAGGCGAGGCGTTGCCGCCCGGCTGAGTCGGCTGCACATCAGTGCCGGTCGAGTAGTTCGGGTCGCAAGCGAATGGCCACGCGCCATCCGGCACAACCCACTGACCAGCCGCCGAGCCGAAGCCCAGTGCCGCGAGCAATTCAGCACGCTTCGCCTGCACCTGAGCCTCATCCAAAGCAGACATCGAGCCGAGCACGACGTTCTTATAATCAGCCGGATCAAGCAGCGCGCCGGTTTCATCGTGGCTGGCGTATTCCGCGAATCGCACATCATCGTGGAAGGTCACGTCCACGCTTTTGCCGCTCTGGTTCTTGCTGGTCCACACATTCCAACGATTCTTGGTGATCTTGCTGGACATCGTGCTGTCGAGGTAGGTCACGGCCGAGGAAGTGTCCGTATACGCCGAGTTCTTCGTACCCAAATCCACGCCGGTCACATAGCTGCTGCCGTCGCCCTTACGCACCTGCGTGTACTGCGCGAACGTCTGCCACGGGCGGCCCAGCGAAAGCTTGGCATCGTCGTCATATGCTGCGGCAACGGTCAAGTTGCAGCGGTCAAACACCAGGCCCACGCCGGACTTCTTGGTGTTGGCGGCGGTGAAGTAGCCGTTGTTCTTGCCGGCGAACGCGGCCATGTGCAGCTCGGTGCCGGCGAAGTAGGCGTTGGCGTCGCCGAACACGAAATCAACCGTGCCTTCGATGTAGCCGCCGTCCACGTACACGCGGTTGCCGGCGCCCTGCACGTACAGAGTGTCCTGACGGCCGATGATGCGGCTGTTCTTCAGGTACACCTTGTCTGCCTGGGTGTTCAGCGCCACGGCCGGCGTCTGCTCGCCCGCCGCCGTGTGATCCACCACGTTGTAATCGTTCTGGAAGGTGATGCCGTAGGCGGAGAAACCTGTGGCACCCGCGCCAATGGTCACGGTGGCGCACTTGTTGGTGCCAAGGTCGAATTCATCCTGCGGCACAAACTTGCCGTCGGCATCGAATGTGTTGGACGAATAGTAGCTGGCGCGAATCGTCACCGCGCGCTTGGCGGTCACGTCGGCGTTGGCGAAGGTGACGCCCGGCTTGGTCACGGTGATCTTCTCGCGATAGTCGCCCGGAGTGATCTTCAGCACTAGTCGGTCGGTTTCGGAAGAGTCGTTAGCATCCAGAGCGGCTTGAATGGTCCGGTACTGGCCGTTCGGGCCCACGGTGACCGTGTGGCTGGTGGCGGCGGGGGAGCCGGCCGCGTAGTCGATGGCGATGCCGGTCAGGTACAGGCTGCCCGTGCCTTCAACGGAGAGCGGCACGTAGCGCGTGCTGTCGGTTGCGATGGTTACAGCAGTGCCGGTGGTGATGTCCGTACCGTCGAGCTTGAGCGTAGGACCGTACAGCTGGCCCTTCACGGTGACTGTAGCGCCGCCCTCGGCCTGTGCGACCGGAATGTACAGGATGGTTCCAGCGTTCACCTGAGTATCGCTGCCGCCGCTTGCCGCGGTAGTACGCGGGTTGAACTTGGCGCCTTGCGCCCGAGCGTCGATGGCGACGCTTGGTAGTTGTCGGTAGGCCCTGCACGGCCGGTCGATCGATGCCGGTTTCCGTGAAGTCCCAGTTCGTGTCTTTGGCCGCGACCGTGGGCGTACCGGGGAACTCGGGTTCCGGCTGCTGTTCGGCAAGGGCGATGCCGTTGAGATAGGTCTGGGCAGTGAAGGTGACGTTTACCGTACGAGCCGACTCCGCAGCAGGCAAGGCGATAACTGTGTTGTCGCTGCTCACTTCACCGGCATCCGCGGTAATAGTGGTGGTGCCGCCGGACAACGCAAGGGTGATGGTGGCTGTATTGGTGTGGGCTGGCACCGGGATGCTGATGATGGTTCCGGCGTTGATCTGGGTGTCATTGGCGCGCGGCGCAAACTTGGCACCGTTTGCAGTGGCATCGATGGTCAGCCCGTCGAACGTCTGGGATCCGCCTTGTATAGTGCCGAGAGCCGCCAGCTCAGTGTTGTTCGCAGGATTCAGCACCCATTCGCGATTGATGGATTCCGCGGCTTGCGTGCTGCTGGTGGTGCCGGTGCTCGGCGACGTTGCTTCCGCGGCCGATGCAGTGGCTGCCGCACCGCCAAATATCATGCTTGCAGCCAACAGCACACCGGCAGCACGAATAATGGTGTTTTTCATGGGTGTTCTCTCTTATGTATCGATGTACAACAACGAAAGCCGCTTTCGGAACACCCGAGTCGGTTTTGCAGCCTGAAAGCAGGGCTTCACCTGCTGAGGGGAACACGACTATCGGGCATTTCCCAGCCTGTCTTCGCGTTCAAAATATCACCGAAAAAAAATGCGACTGGAACCCCGTAGCACAACAAGAAAAAGGGGGTGCACCCCATGTGTTGGGATGCACCCCTAAGTGGTCAATAAGGGGGAGTTGGAATGGGACTCATGACTCCCCCCATTACCATGTTTGGTAGGCCCCGATGGTCGGGGCCGGGTCGCCGGTTCCGGTATGACTTTCCTGCCCTGTCGTCGATGATCCGGGGGTGTTGTCGCCGGGAACGGGGACGCCCGATGACCGCTGATAGGAACCAGGCCGGCTACACGGACGCTTCAGGGGCGCATGGCGCAGGTCTCGTCGTAATGTGGGTGCAGCGCGGGCGTCCGGACTCCTCCGAGCCCGCGGCGACCGGAAAACCTTCATGACGGGAGGAACGATGATGACCCCGGACGACATCGACGTGTGGGTCGGCCTGGACGTGGGCAAGAGCGCGCACCACGCGCACGCCCTCGACCATGACGGGAACACCCTGTACGACAAGCCGTTGAAACAGGACGAGAAGGCCATCCGCACGATGCTGGGCAAGCTCTCCAAGCATGGCCGTGTGCTGCTGGTCGTGGACCAGCCCAACACCATCGGCTCCCTGCCCCTGACGGTGGCGCGGAACATGGGGATCGCGGTTGCCTACCTTCCCGGCACGGCCATGCGCAGGACCGCGCAGCTGCTGCCCGGGGACACGAAGACCGACCGCAGGGACGCGCATGTGATCGCGTGGGCCGCGCTCAAGCTGCCCGAGACGCTCAGGGACGCGGGCCCGGATGACGAGACCCTCGCCGCCCTGAAGCTGCTCGCCGGCCACGACGAGGACCTCGCCCACGAATCCACCCGCCACGTCAACCGCCTGCGGAGCCTGCTGCTGCAGACCCACCCCGCGTTCGAACGCGCGCTCAAGGGCGAGAGAATCACGCGCGACGCGACGCTCGCGCTGCTCGAACGATACGGCGGGCCCATGGGCGTGAAACGGGCCGGGATCGAGGACGTGAAGGACTGGGCCAAGTCCAACGGGCTTCGCGCCGGCCGCATCATCGACGACATGTTCAAGGCGATCGGCGAGCAGACCGTCACCGTGCCCGGCACCCTCATGGCCGAGACCATCATCCCCTCCATCGCCCACGACATCAAGACGATCAGGGACCGGCGGCGCGAGGTCGGCCGCCAGGTCGAGAAGCTCCTGGAGGACCACCCTCTTCTCACGGTCCTGACGTCGATCGCCCGGGATAGCGTCAGGACCGCAAGCAACATCCTGCTCGGCATCGGCAGCGACATCGCCAACTTCAAATCGTCCGCCCACCTGGCCGCCTACGCGGGCATATCGCCCGTCACCGGCCAATCCGGCACCAGCATCAAAGGCGAACGGCCCTCCAGGCGGGGCAACAAACGCCTCAAGAACGCGCTGTGGCAGACCGCGTTCGTCGCATCCACCAAACACCCGCCCTCCGTGGCCTATTACAAGCGCAAACGCGAACAGGGCAAACACCACAACGCCGCCATCATCTGCCTCGCGCGTCGGCGCTGCGACGTGATCTACAGCATGCTCAAAAACGGAACCCTCTACCAGGAACCAGCCCTCGTAGCCTGAACCGGGCCACACGGGAAAGGACGCCGGACGCCACCGGCAGGGCGAAGCGCGCCCACGACAGCCAACCGGAATCCCGACACGTCAACTCCCCAAGGAGTTGACAAAAACATAGGAACACCCCCCAGCGGCGCCAAGCTGCCACACGCTGGCAGACCAACACCACTGTGTGCATTCTCTGCGTCGGCGGCAGTCCAAAACTTGGCCCAGCAACGACGCTTGCTGGGCCCAGCGTCGGCAGAGGGCCAAGAATTGGACGCATACGACACAGAACGCACCCTCAGCGTCGGCAGAACTCCAAGATCTGTACCGCTGACGACGGTAAGCCCTCCACAGCGTCGTCAGAGATACAAAATCTGTCCCAACACCGACGCCTGCCACCCCCAGCGTCGCCGGAGTCCCAAGTCTCGGCCCAGCAACGACGCCTGCGATCCCCACACATAAGAAACCGCACCTCCGATCATCGAATCTGAATTACTTCAGTCCAACAACCGGGGTGCGGTTCACTGAGGGGAGTTCCGTCAGTATAGCTATATCAGTCGTCGCCGAGCGTAACGTGCACACCGCCGACCAGAGAGCTGACCACGTTGTAGATCAGTGCCGCAATGGTGGCCAGCAGAGTGAAGATCACCACTTCGACAATCGAGAAGATGGTGACGCCGGAGACCACGGTGGTAAGGGACAACACGTTCTTGAGATCGAAACCGCCTGCATCAAGACCGGTGGAAGACACAATCTGCGTAATCTGGCTGAATACACCGACCACATCAAGCAGCACCCATACGATCGCGGAGGCAACGACCTGAATAATTGCCACGGCGATGGACAGCATGAACGTCACCTTGGCCACGGACCAAGCATCCACGCGGGTCAGCGACAAGCTCATGCGGCGAGCCCTGGGGGCGCTACGGCGAGGTGCCGGACGCACGGGAGTGGCGGCACCTGAGGAAGGCAACGCGGATTCTTCCGGATCGCTGGACACGGAGCGTGCCACGCGGGGAGCGTGCTCAGTACCGATCAGCGGCTCGACATGCTCGTTCTGCGTATTGCCGACTGCCGGCGGTATGATCCGGGGCTCGTTGTCTTCGAGATTCTCGCTCATCGTTTCTCCTTAACAGGCTTGGCGGTAGCCTCTGCTGTATGCGAGGCTACCAGCTTTTCAGGACGCTGCTCACGCCTCGTCCGCGTTGTTCACATTCTCGCCGGATTGTGCGGTCTCGGCGGTGCCGTTCGCCGCGGCATCGCCGCCATCCTCGGGCTCGTCCTTCTCCTCGTTACGGGCGATGGAGAGAATCGTGTCGCCCTTGTCGGGCTTGGCAAAGGTCACGCCCTGGGTGTTGCGCCCGGTGCGCTTGACTTCGTCCACGTTGGAGCGAATCACCTTGCCGGACTTCATGATGGCCATGACCTGATCGTCTTCGGACACCACGAGCGCGCCGACCAGAGCACCACGGCCCTCGACCAGTTGCACGGCCTTGATACCCAGGCCATTGCGGCCCTGCAGACGGTATTCGCTGATGGCGGTGCGCTTGGCGAAGCCCTCGTTGGTGACCACGAACAGGTCCTTGTCGGAGTCGCCAGGGACCACATCCATGGCCAGCAGGCTGTCGTCGTTACGGAACTTCATGCCCTGCACGCCGGCGGTCTGGCGGCCCATCGGGCGCAGCTGCTCGTCGTCGGCCTGGAACTTGAGGCTCATGCCGAGCTTGGAGACCAGGATGATGTCGTCCTCGGCGTTGCACAGCGCGGCGCCGATGAGCTCGTCGGCGTTCTCGCCGTTCTCGTCGGCCATGAGGCGCACGGCGATCAGGCCGCCCTGGCGCGGGGAATCGTACTCGGCCAGCGGGGTCTTCTTGACCTTGCCGGAACGGGTGGCGAGCACCAGATACTTGGCCACCTCGTAGTTCGGGATGGACAGCACGGTCTGGATGGACTCATCAGGCGCGAACTGCAGCAGGTTGGCCACGTGCTGGCCCTTGGAGTCGCGCGAGCCCTCGGGCAGCTCGTAGGCCTTGATGCGGTACACGCGGCCCTTGTTCGTGAAGAACAGCAGCCAGTTGTGCGTGGAGGTCAGGAAGAAGTGATCCACCACGTCGTCCTCGCGCAGCTTGGTGCCCTTGATGCCCTTGCCGCCGCGGTGCTGGGAGCGGTATTCGTCGGCCTTGGTGCGCTTAATGAAGCCGGAGTGGGTCACGGTGACCACCACGTTCTCTTCGGCGATCAGGTCTTCGACGTTCATCTCGCCGGAGAACGGCAGGATCTTGGTGCGGCGGTCGTCGCCGTACTTGGCGACGATCTCGTCGAGCTCGTCGCCGATGATCTTGCGCTGGCGTTCCGGCTTGGCGAGGATGTCGATGTAGTCGGCGATCTTGCGCTGCAATTCCTCATGCTCGGCCACGATCTTGTCGCGGTTCATGCGGGTCAGCGTGCGCAGCTGCATGGCCAGGATGGCGTCCGCCTGCACCTGGTCGATGTCCAGCAGCCCCATAAGGCCCGTACGTGCGGTATCGGTGTCTTCGGAGGCACGGATGAGGGCGATGACCTCGTCCAGCATGTCGAGGGCCTTCAGATAGCCCTGCAGGATGTGGTCGCGCTCTTCGGCCTCGCGCTTCAGGTACGCGGTGCGGCGGGCGATCACGTCGAGCTGGTGGTTCACCCAATGGCGGATGAAGGCGTCCAGGCTCAGCGTGCGCGGCACGCCGTCGACCAGCGCCAGCATGTTGGCGCCGAAGGTCTGCTGCAGCTGGGAGTGCTTGTACAGGTTGTTCAGGACCACCTTCGGCACGGCGTCGCGCTTGAGCACGAGCACGAGGCGCTGACCGGTACGGCCGGAGGTCTCGTCGCGCATGTCGGCGATGCCCTGGATCTTGCCGTCGCGCACGGCCTCACGAATGGAGACGACGAGGCGGTCCGGGTTGACCTGGTAGGGCAGTTCGGTGACCACCAGGCACATACGGCCGTTGATCTCCTCAGTGTTGACCACGGCACGCATGGTGATCAGGCCACGGCCGGTGCGGTAGGCCTGTTCGATGCCCTTGTGGCCGAGGATGGTGGCGCCGGTGGGGAAGTCCGGTCCCTTGATGATGCGGATCAGGTTTTCCAGCAGTTCCTCGCGGCTGGCGTCCGGGTGGTCGAGCGCCCAGTGGACGCCGTCCGCCACCTCGCGCATGTTGTGCGGCGGGATGTTGGTGGCCATGCCGACGGCGATGCCGGCGGAGCCGTTGACGAGCAGGTTCGGGAAGCGGGCCGGCAGCACGGTCGGCTCCTGGGTCTTGCCGTCGTAGTTGGGCACGAAGTCGACGGTGTCCTTGTCGATGTCGCGCACCATTTCCATGGCCAGCGGGGCCATACGGCATTCGGTGTAACGCATGGCGGCGGCCGGGTCGTCGCCGGGGGAGCCGAAGTTGCCCTGGCCGTCGACGAGCATGTTGCGCATCGACCAGGACTGGGCCATACGCACCAAAGTGTCGTAGATGGCGGAGTCGCCGTGCGGGTGGTACTTACCCATCACGTCGCCGACCACGCGGGAGCACTTGTTGTAGCCGCGATCGGGGCGGTAGCCGCCGTCGTACATCGCGTAGATCACGCGGCGATGCACGGGCTTCATACCGTCGCGCACGTCCGGCAGGGCGCGCTCGACGATCACGGAGAGGGCATACGCCAGATAGGACTCGCGCATCTCCTGCTGCAGGTCCTTGCGCTGGATGCGTTCGCCGGTGTCCATCAGGCCGTAGTCGGTAGTGTCCGCCTCCTGCGGGCTCAACGGCTCCATCGAGCCGTCCGGCGTGAACTGCTCGTCGCCGGTGTTGTTTTCATCTGCCACTGTTGTTCCTTTAGTTGTCTAAGTCCGTTGTGTACCTCCCTCTGACGAGGGAGGTTGGAGGATTCCGTTACGCATCGATCCAACGCACGTTCTTGGCGTTGCGCTGGATGAAGAGGCGGCGGGGTTCGACCTCATCGCCCATCAGCATCGAGAAGGTCTCGTCGGCCGCGGCGGCGTCCTCGATGTGCACCTGCTTCAGAATGCGGTGCTCGGGGTCCATGGTGGTCTCCCATAGCTCCTGGTAGCTCATCTCGCCCAGACCCTTGTAGCGCTGGATGCCTTCGCCCTTGGGCAGCTGGCGTCCGTTGGCCTTGCCTTCGGCGAGCACGCGGTCGCGCTCGGCGTCGGTGTACACGAAGTCGTGCGGGCCCTTGGTCCACTTCAGGCGGTACAGCGGCGGCATGGCCACGTACACGTAGCCGGCGGTGATCATCGGGCGCATGTAGCGGAAGAACAGCGTCAGGTTCAGGGTGGCGATATGCGCACCATCCACATCGGCATCGGCCATGATGATGACCTTGTGGTAGCGGACCTTGGAGATGTCGAAGTCCTCGCCGTAGCCGCCGCCGACCGCGGTGATCAGCGATTCGATGGTGTCGGACTTCATCATGCGGTCCAGGCTGGCGCGCTCGGTGTTGAGGATCTTGCCTCGCAGCGGCAGGATGGCCTGCGTGATCGGGTTGCGGCCCTGGATGGCGGAGCCGCCTGCGGAATCGCCCTCCACGATGAACAGCTCGCACTCTTCCGGGTTGGAGGACTGGCAGTCCTTGAGCTTGTCGGGCATGCCGGCGGACTCGAAGATGGACTTGCGGCGGGTGTTCTCGCGGGCTTTCTTGGCGGCCAGACGGGCACGGGAGGCCTCGATGGCCTTCTGGATGATGTTCTTGGCCTCGGCCGGGTGGGCGTCGAACCAGTCGCCGAGCTTGTCGGTCATCACGCGCTGCACGAAGGTCTTGGCTTCGGAGTTGCCGAGCTTGGTCTTGGTCTGGCCTTCGAACTGCGGGTTGGTGAGCTTGACGGAGATCACGGCGGTCAGGCCTTCACGCACGTCGTCGCCGGAGAGGTTCTCGTCCTTGTCCTTGAGGATGCCCTTGTCTCGCGCGTAACGGTTGACCAGCGAAGTCAGCGCGGCGCGGAAGCCCTCCTCGTGGGTACCGCCCTCGGTGGTGGAGATCGTGTTCGCGAAGGTGTGCACGGCCTCGGAGTAGGCGGTGGTCCACTGCATGGCGAGTTCGGCGGAGATGCCGAGCTTCAGGTCTTCGGCCTCGAAGCTGATGACGTCCTCTTCCACCGGCGTGGCCTTGCGCACCTTGACCAGATAGTCGACGTAGTCCTTGATGCCGTTGAGGTACTGGTAGGTGACGGTCTGGTGCTTTGCGCCGGGCTCGTCCGCGGCGTCGCCGGCCACCTCGTCGCCGGCCTGGTCGTTCTCACGCTCGTCAGTCAGGCTGATCTTGAGGCCCTTGTTCAGGAAGGCCATCTGCTGGAAGCGGGAACGCAGCGTCTCGAAGTCGTAGATGGTGGTCTCGAAGATCTTCGGGTCGGCCCAGAAAGTCACAGACGTACCGGTGGACTCGCCTTCGGTCATCGGCTCGCCCTGCTTCAAGGGCGCGGTGGGGTGCTGGTCGATGTACGTCTGGGTCCAGTGGAAGCCCTGACGGCGCACTTCGATGTCCACGCGGGTGGAGAGTGCGTTGACCACGGAGATGCCCACGCCGTGCAGACCTCCGGACACTGCATAACCGCCGCCGCCGAACTTGCCGCCGGCGTGCAGCTTGGTCATCACGGTCTCCACACCAGAGACGCCCTCGCCGGGCACCTCATCGACCGGGATACCTCGACCATCGTCCACCACACGGATGCCGTTGTCCGGCAGAATGGTGATCTCGATATGGCTGGCGTATCCGGCCAGCGCCTCGTCGACCGAGTTGTCGACGATCTCATAGACCAGGTGGTGCAAACCGCGCGGGCCGGTGGAACCGATGTACATACCGGGGCGGATACGCACGGCCTCAAGTCCTTCGAGCACCCTCAGATCGGAGGCCTCATAATGCTCGGGGGCCATGGATTCGTCAAGTTCGCCTTCGGTCAATTCCGCATTGTTGATGCGTTCCGCAGCCGCCTTCAGCTGCTCCTCTTTGCTGGTTTCGTCTGCCAACAGGCTTCCTTCCGTGACTACAGGGTCAACCTCCGTCATGAAGGTCATTCACGGAGGTGATATGGCTTACGAGGCCCGTAAAGGGCTCTTCTAGCCATTTGACCATACTGCATGTGATTTTACTCGTCTAACCCGACGAGCGCCATAGCGAGGCTTCTGCGAATTTGTTTGGTATCTTGGCTACCGCCGCCGAGCCCATTTGCGCGTGTATCCGGCGGCCGGGCCGGTCACGCGAATCTCGGTGATGGTCAATCCTTTGAGATTGCGACGGATGGTATCGGTGAGTTGGGGGATAAGGTAGGTCAGCTGCGTGGCCCAGACCGTGGATTCGGCGCGGATGGTCAGTACGCCGTCAGTGAAATCGGCGACTGCCGAATGGCTGGCGATGGCCTGACCCACCACTTGGTCCCAATGGTTGCGCAATTGCGCAAGCTTCATATTCGCCGTCCAGACGCCGTTGCCGGCGATGGTGGTCATCACGCTGCCCAGTTCAGCCGGATCGCGCCCCGGTTTGCCGAAGTTTTCGATGGCCTCTTCACGGCGGCGTCTGTAGTCCTTCAAGGTCGCCCCGCGACGGGAGAGCCGCTCGAATATTTCGGCCGGCAGTTTGGTCTCGTCCAGGTTGAGTTGGCGGGCGATCGGCGGGTTCATGACACTTTCCGTTCTACGGACGCGCTGTCCACCGCGGTTTTTTCGTCATACCCACCCAAACTCTCATTTTCCCGCGAATTGGACAAATTGCCCAGAGTTGGCAATATCACGGAAGCTGGTTCGTCCAGTGCGGCCACGTCGATGCGATGGGCCGATTCATAGTCGGGCACATCGCCTTCAGCGGCCACGGTAATCAGCACCTGATCCTGTTTTCTGGCGAAATCAAGAATCTGCGTGCGCCGGCTGTCGTCAAGCTGGGCGAACACATCATCGAGAATCACAATCGGCTGCAATCCCAACCGGTCACGCACTATTTCGAACAATGCCATTTTCAAGGCCAACGCCATCGTCCACATCTCGCCGTTCGAAGCGAACTCGCGGGCGGGAATACCGCCCAACTCAAGGTTCATGTCATCGCGCTGCGGACCGATAAGGTTCACGCCGCGAGCCACTTCACCGGGGTAGATGCGTTGGAAATGCTCGCTAATCTGCGGATGCGGATCGTCGAACATCAGCACTTCGTCGAATGAAGGCGCATAAGTGAGCGTCACCTGCTCGCCGGCACCGGCCAAGTCGGCGTAAATCGCGGCAAATGGCTCGGCAAGCAGACCGATCACATGAGCGCGCATACGGGTCAACGCCACACCGGCTTCGATGAACTGGCCGGTCCAGATTTCCAAACCGCTCAGAACCGCATCCATCGGCTGGCCATTGTTGACATTGGCATTCAATTGCTTCAACAATGTGGCACGCTGTTTGGCGATGCGCGTGAACTGTTGCAACGTCTGCATGTATCCGGGCTCGAGCAGAGCCGCAGCCTGATTCATCATGGTGCGGCGTGCTCCCGGATCGCCGGACACCAACCGCTGATCTTCGGGAGTGAAGGAAACGCTGGGAATCTTGCCGATGATATCGCGCAGATACAGCGACGACCCCGAGTTGATGCGGGCTCGGTTGGCACCACGCGCATGAATTGACGCTTCATACGTAGTGGTTTGACCGGCATCATCAGCGACGTTCGCGCGGATGGTGGCCGTGGTCTGCCCGCGTTCGATCAGCGGCAACGTGCTGGACGTGCGATGGCTCGATCCGGTGGACAGCACTTCGACGGCTTCCACCAGATTGGTTTTGCCCAGACCGTTCTTGCCGAACAGGATATTCACGCCTGGTACGAAATCGACCACTACCTGACTCCATGAGCGGTAGTGGTCGAGTGCGAGACGGGAGATGTGCATTAGCGAATCGTTGGAAATTCAGGGATTTCAGTTGTTGAAGCGCATCGGCACGAGCAGGTATCGGTAGTCCATGGACTCGTCGGAATCAGCTTCCTGCTGGCCATTGAACTCGACCGGCTTGACCGGGGTCGTCATTTTGATGCGCACGAATGGTTCGGTTACGGCGGACAGACCCTCCTTCAGGTAGGACGGGTTGAATGCCACGGTGATGTCGTCGCCATCCATGTCGATGTCCAGTGTTTCGTTGGCCTGAGCCTCGTCGACCGATCCGGCGGACAGCGCCACTTCCTGACCGGTGAAGGTCATGCGAATCGGAGCATTGCGTTCGGCGACCAAAGCCACACGGCTGATGGCGTCGAGCAAATCCTGCTTGTTGACTACGGCCTGAATCGGATATTCGTCGGCGAACAGGCGGTCGACCGCCGGGAATTCACCGTCGATGAGCTGGGAGGTGGAGACGCGGCCGGCGTTTTCGAAGCCGAGCAGCGTCGGGCTATCGGCATCGAAATCAAGGCGGATGTTCTGGTGCTCGTCAAGAGCACGGGCCACATCCTTGAGCAGGGAGCCGCGAACCAGCGTGGTGGTGTCGACGTCCGGGTTCTGCGGAGTCCAAGTGAAGGTGGCGCGGGCCAAACGGAAGCGATCGGTGGAGGTCATGACGACCTTGTCGCCTTGGAATTGCATGCGAACGCCGGTCAGTACCGGGCGGTTTTCTTCGCGGGAGACGGCAACGCACGCCTGGTTCACGGCCTGAACGAAAGTCGGGGCATCGACTTGGCCGAGCATGGCCGGTACCACGGGCAGATCCGGGTACTCGGTGTCGGGCATGAGCTGCAAGGTGAACTTCGACTTGCCGGACGTGATGGTCAGCGTGGAGCCGTCGGTGACCAGGTACGTTTTCTCCGAACGCAGCGATTTGGTGATATCGGCCAGCAGCTTGCCCTGAACCAGTACGGAACCGGCTTCGTCAACGCCGGCTTCGATGTGGTGGCGAGCGGAAATCTCGTAGTTGAAGGCGGAGAATTGCAGCGTTCCGTCAATGGCTTCCAGCTTGACACCAGCGAGAATCGGGTTGGAGGGACGTGCGTCGATGACTCGGGAGGTCCAGGCTACGGCGTCGGCCAGGGCTGCGGTATCGATTTCGACTTTCATGTGTGATTGTTCCCTTCGTCGGATTGGCTGAGAAATATTCTAGCCGTTAGGTGGCGAACTTACGTACGCTGGATGACCGGCTGTTACTATGGCGATGATGCTTTTCACGTAACTGAGTAAGTAATCGCCATAATAAGGCCGGTGGATAGTGTGGATAAGTAGGGCTGAGCCCTACAACTGCAACGGTTCATAAGTCCCTGAAAATTGTGGACAAATTCTGCATGGCTTGTGGATAAGTGGGCGAGTTTTCCACAGCCAGTTCGTCGAATTTGAGTTTTCCACATCGAGGTCGCGGTTATGCACGAGTTTTCCACAACAAAATAGTGGGTAATCCACGAGTTATCCGCCGAGTTTACCCACATCTGTGCACAACTATGTGGATAACTTTTTTGGTTTTCGCACTTTCGCACGGCGTGTTGAAGACTGTTTTTCGTCGAGGAGAATCGATTCTGGAGACCGTTTTCGGCACTTTTTCCGTCTCGCTCGCCCAAACCCGCAAAATCGGTCCTCAGAATCGATTCTCTCGTTTCATGGTTTTTTGCGTGTTCCCCTTCGAAACTCCCCTCAGTCGTCTGCGCCGACAGATCCCCTCACAAAGGGGAGCCATGAGGAATCTAATGTCTCGAATCCGTTGCCTCGACGTATCCACCAGAATCCGCCTGAGCAACCAAAAACGGCACTTTTCGGAAAGTCAGTCCAAAAAGTGCCGTTTTTCGTCTCTCAGAAGCGTTGTGTCAGTTGGTGTTGCTTTGCTTGAGGCGAACCGTGAGCTCCATAACGTAGTTATAGATCTCCTGTTTTGCTGCATTCGGTCACTGATTCGAGTGCAGGCATGCATTACTGTGGTGTGATCGCGTCCGCCAAAGACCTGGCCAATATCCATCAGGCTCATACTGGTCATTTCGCGAGCCAGATACATGGCGATCTGACGAGGAACAGCCACGTTTTTGGTTCGTGATTTACCGACAAGATCCTCAAACGTCAGGTGGAAGTACTTCGCCACCTGACTGATGATGTCCGTGGGCTTGATTTCCACATCGGTGGTGAAGAAGTCCTGCAACGTCTGCTCGGCCAAGGCGCGGGTCACCGGCTGATTACTCAGCGAGGCCACGGCCGTAACACGGGTTAGCGCGCCTTCGAGTTCACGAATGTTCTCGGTGAAGCGTTCGGCGATGAGGTCCAACACATCGCTGGGGATTTTCGAGCCGTTCATCGAGGCGATCATGCGAAGAATGGCGATTCGGGTCTCCAGATCCGGCGGCTTGACGTCTACGGTCAGGCCGGATTCGAAGCGCGAGATGAGTCGAGCCTCGAAACCCTTCAAATTCTTGGGCGCTACATCGGAAGCAATGACAATACGCTTATTTGCCTGATGCAGTGCATTGAACGTATGGAAGAACTGATCCAAGGTGGCTTCCTTGCCGCCGAGGAACTGGATATCGTCAATAAGCAACACATCAACCTGTCGGTATCGACGGTTGAATTCAGCAATCTGACCCTGGCTTTGGTTCGGGTTTTGCAGCGCGTCAATGAATTCGTTCGTGAATTCCTCAGACGTGACGTATCGAACCTTCAGCCCGGGATCCTTGACCAGTGCATAGTTGCCGATGGCGTTCAGCAAGTGGGTTTTGCCCAGGCCCGATCCGCCATAGATACACAACGGGTTGAAATCCTGCCCGGAACCTTCGGCCACGGCCAGTGCGACCGTACGGGCAAAACGGTTGGAATCGCCGGGCACGAAGGAATCAAACGTGAAGTTCTTATTGAGATGAGTCTCGGGATCGCGATTCATCTTCTGCTGACCGACCGGGAACTGCGGCTCGGTGGCGGGCATCGGTTCCCGCGGTGCGGCTGCCGGCTTTGCACCATAGGATTCTTTACCGAATTCGGCGACAGTCGGAGAAATTTCCGAAGGATATGGCTGCGCCGGCTTTGCCTCCGAAAGCGGTTCGGGCTCGGTTTTCGGCACGACCTTGAACGCGGGAAACATATTTTCGCCGGTTACCGTACGCAATGCCTGAAGCAGGGAATCGTTCAAATCACCCTGAATGGCTTGAAGCGTGTCGTTGTTGTCCACACACAGCACGATGGTCGAACCGAAGACGCCTTCAGGAACAACGCCTTCCAACCAGCCTTTTTCTCGTGGGCTGAGCGAAGCGCTGTGTTTGAGCACCGTCAGCGTGTCTGACCAGATGTGGGCGGCCTCGATTACGGGGTCGCCGGAAGCGTTAACCATGGTGGCCCCTTCTGTCGCTGTGGCGAAATACGTACAACAGATAATATTTACTCTGGTTTAGACAAGTTATCCACCGTGTCGCGTGTTGAAATAACTGGATTGTGAATAACAAACATGTAATTTGTGGATAACTTTTGGCCGTGAATGGTTGGTATTCCGCCGATTATAAGAGATTTGGGGCGTGTCTCGCAACGTGTCGAAATGTGAAAATACTCCGTCCGTTTTGACTTGAGGGTAGGGGGGAGAGTACTTTGGTATAGCTTGACTCACGTGAGGGCAGCGCGAAGCGTTGCCGAATAGACCTAGGAGCAATGGATTATGAAGAGGACGTTCCAGCCGAACAACCGTCGTCGCCACATGAAGCACGGCTTCCGCCTGCGCATGCGCACCCGTTCTGGCCGTGCGGTGATTAACCGTCGCCGTGCCAAGGGCCGCAAGTCCCTCTCCGCCTGATCATTCCGATCAGTGCCACAGGCATAGTCGAGGTGGAGAGGCTTCAAAGCCATCGTGATTTCGTCACCGTGCTGAAACGCCGGCGCAAAGCAGGTGGCAAGGATATCGTCGTGCACTATTTGGTGCCCGACGACCATCATGATGATGACGACCGGACGGTGCATCGCCGTTTGGGATTAGCTGTCTCCAAATCGGTAGGACATGCGGTCACCCGTAATACGGTGAAGCGTAGGTTTCGTGTATTGGCCAGAGCCCATGAGGATCTGCTGCCCGCGCATTGCGATATCGTTTTGCGCGCCAAGCCCAGTGCAGCGACCGCATCGTTCGCTTCGCTAGATCAGCAGATCGCGAAGGCTTTTGCCACGGTGGCGCATAAGGTGGCTGAGGCATGACAGCTTCTTTCAAGGCGGTGATGATTGGTGGGGTGCGCTGGTATCAACAGCACATCTCGGCAAACACACCGCCTTGTTGCAAGTATTATCCAACGTGCTCGAATTATGCCATTGAGGCATTGGAACGGTATGGCGCGTTCAAAGGGGGAGTGCTCGCCGTGCTGAGATTACTGCGTTGCCGGCCGTGGAGTCGTGGGGGAATCGACGATGTTCCACAACGGTATTCCGTTTTTTACAGGTTTTCGTGGTCGAAGGCTCATGAAGAGCCTCGACTGACACCATTGGCCACAACCCAAAGAGAGGCCCAACGATGAACTCAAATGAATTTCTGCTTGATAGCGGGTTTTGGGGATTTCTATATAAAATCCTGACTCCCGTTGAGTGGTTGCAGACCTGGATCATGAAGATCGTGCATGACTTCTTCGTGATGCTGGGCGTGAGCCCGATTGGTGTCTCATGGGTGCTTGCCATTATCATCCTGGTGCTGGTGGTGCAGGCTTGTATCTTCCCGCTGTTCTACAAGCAGATGAAGTCGATGCGCAAGATGCAGGCATTGGCGCCGAAGATGCAGCGTATTCAGAACAAGTACAAAGGCAAGACGGATCAGGCTTCCAGGGAGGCCATGAGCCGTGAAACCATGAAACTGTATCAAGACAATGACGTCAATCCGGCTGGCTCCTGCTTGCCTATGCTCATTCAGGGCCCGGTGTTCATGTCCATGTTCTATACGCTGTCGGCCATTCCATACATTGCCAACGGTAAACGCGATGCGTTGGGCGCGTTCGACGTAGCAACCGCCAAGCAATTCACCCAAACCGATGTGTTCGGCATTGTCAGCGTGACCGATAACTTCACCAGTGCTGCCGCTAGTGGCAAGGCGGTCATCGGTATCTTCGTGTTCCTGATGTGTTTCTGCCTGTGGTTTATGCAGTACTTCAGCATGAAGCGCAACATGGCAGCTGCTTCGATGAACAAGCAGACCGAGACCATGCAGAAGGCTATGCTGTGGCTCTTTCCGGTGATGTACATCTTCTCCGGTGTCGCCATGCCGTTCGCCGTGCTGGTCTACTGGCTGACCAACAACGTGTGCAACCTCTGCCGCACATTGTGGCAGGTGTACGCATTCCCGACCCCTGGCTCTCCGGCTGCGGCGGACAAGGAGAAGCGCGATCATCGTAATGAGAATGCTCGCCGCGCAAAGGCCGGCCTGCCCTCTCTGGAAGAAGAAGCATTGGCCAAGGCCAAGGAAGAGGCCGAGCGTAAGGCCACTCAGGGCTATCAGCGTCAACAGCCCGTGCGTAAGCGCAAAAAGAAGTGACGACTATGTCGGTGCGAGTTCGATGTTTCACGTGAAACATTCAACACGCACCGACATTACTTTCTCTGTTCGGGGGAGCAGGGCTTAGACTTGGAATTCAAACACGACATGAAGGAGTAGCGTATGGCACAGGATGACGTGAAGTCGATCGACCAGCTCAACGAAGAGGCTGACATCGCCGCGGATTACCTTGAAGGCCTACTGGATATCGCCGACTATGAGGGCGACATTGAGATGGGCGTGCGTAATGACCGCCCCACCGTGCAAATCGTTGCTGATGACGATACTGACATCAAACATCTTATTGGCCGTAATGGTGAAGTCGTTGATGCTCTGCAGCAATTGACTCGTCTGGCTGTACAGCAGAAGACCGGCGAGCGTTCTCATCTGATTGTGGATGTCGACGGTTTCCTGAAGCGCAAGCGTCAGCACCTCCGTGATATCGCCTTGGATGCCATTGACGCAGTGAAGGATTCCGGCGAGCCGTATGACTTGAAGCCGATGAATTCCTTCGAACGTAAAGTCGTTCACGATGTGGTTCGGGAAGAGGGGCTGAAGTCTCGCTCGCACGGTGAGGAGCCTCATCGTTACGTGACGGTGTATCTCAAGAATAGAGTCGAGGATACCGCCGAAGACGACGAGCTTGATCAGGAGTAATTGCTCGGCGAGTTTTTTTTGAGATGACAGGGACGTTTCGACGGATGTCGTCTTTGAACAAACTAAAGTGACCGCATGGAGAATGGCGTCGTAATGAGCGGCGCATTCTCCATGTTGATTGTTTCACGTGAAACATGGTGAGGGAGATGGCTATGACGGATCAGCTGCAGGGGTCACCTGTACTTGCTGAGGTCTTGGGTGATGCGTTGCCGAAGTTGGAGCGTTTCCATGCCAAGATTGCCGAAGAGGGTGAACCTCGTGGATTGATCGGCCCCCGTGACGTCGATATCATTTGGGAACGGCATATTCTGAATTCCGCTGCGATTGTGCCGTACGTTCGGAATGCGACGAATGGTATTCGCTTCAAAACAGTTGCCGACGTCGGCAGTGGTGGTGGTTTTCCTGGATTGGTGGCTGCCGCGTGTTTGCCGGATCATGACTTCACGCTGATTGAGCCGATGGAGCGGCGAATCGAATGGTTGCATGAATGTGTTGGCCTGATGCAACTGCAGAACGTTGAGATTATTCGTGGACGCTCCGATGCCGTCATCCAGCAGGTACGGAAACGGGAAATTCATCCGTTCGCTGTTGTCACGTGTCGTGCGGTTGCTCCTATGACCAAACTCTCTGGCTGGACGTTGCCGTTGCTGAAACCGTCAGGACAGTTGATTGCACTGAAGGGACGGTCTGCTCAGGCTGAAATCGACAAGGCTGGCAAGGAGATTGCAAAATTCGGTGGTCGTCGTCCACGTGTCGTTGAGGCGGCTGTCGGGCCGGATCTTGAGCCTACCCACGTGGTGATTGTGGATAAGCGATGAGTGGAGTACTGATTGAGTTATCCACATTTCCATATGTGCGTAAAAGTTATCCACATTTTTACGGGACGATGTGCATAATGATGAAAACATTGATTTTTCAATGTTTTTCGTCTGTGAATACACAATCTAACACTCAACGTCATTCACACTTATCCACACTTATCCACATTGCATATCGCAATTGTGGATAACGAGCATCATGTCCATACGAATGAGAACACTGGAACTTACGTCTGTGCAAGGAGGAGCGATGGCCACCAAGGATCATCAGTCGGAACCTATAGAATCGGCTTCCGAAACGCTTCAGCGAATATTCGATGGTCACGGTTCAGTGCTTGGTAGCCAAATGGCTGATGAAAGCTCACGCTACGATGTACTCAAGAAAACCGATTTCCCAAAGCCTCAACGGACTCGTCGTATCGCCGTGGCCAACCAGAAGGGGGGAGTGGGTAAAACCACATCCACGGTAAACACCGCTGCGGCGCTGGCGAACAAGGGCGCGCAGGTGTTGGTCATCGATATGGACCCGCAGGGCAATGCCTCTACGGCGTTGGGTGTATCTCATGCATCGGGAGAGCCCTCGGTCTATGACGTTATCGAGGGGCGTTCCGATCTGGGTGATGTTATCACGGTCTGTCCTGATTTTCCCACACTTGATGTTGTGCCTGCATCAATCGATCTCAGCGGTGCTGAGTTGGAAGTGGCTGATCTGCCCAACCGAAACACGTTGCTGAAGGAGGCCCTAGACCTCTACCTACGTCAATCAGATAAACACTATGATTACGTGTTCATTGATTGCCCGCCCAGCTTGGGCCTCTTGGTCATCAACGCCATGTGTGCAGTGACCGAGATGCTGATTCCTATCCAGGCTGAGTATTACGCATTGGAGGGTCTTGGCCAGCTGATTAACACGATTGGTTTGGTGCAAGAGCATTTCAATCCCGTACTGCTGGTGTCCACCATGCTCGTCACGATGTTCGATCGCCGAACGTTATTGAGCCGTGAAGTATATAACGAGGTTAAGGGACACTATCCCAGCATTGTGCTGAATACCACCATCCCGCGTTCAGTCAAGATCTCCGAAGCGCCGAGTTTCTCCCAATCGGTGATTGCCTATGATCCTCGTGGCATAGGTGCCATATCGTATGGTGAAGCAGCTTTGGAAATCGCACAGCGTTCGCAACAAGTCCTTGACACCATTGATGCGAGGAGGAACAAGTAATGGCATCAAAATCACGACTTGGTAAGGGCCTTGGCGCTTTGTTCCCCACATTGCCAGGGGAGGAGCCGGTGGCGGAGCAGCCCGCAATGATTGCGGAGGATTCGTCTACTCCGGAGGCCACTGCTGACATAGCCCCCGCCAAGAAGGCTACTGCCCAGCAGGAATCAAAACCTGCCGTGCCTCAGACGATATCGTCCAGCAAGGCAGTCAAGAAAGCCGCCGGTAAACGCGCATCCATGCCCGCATTGGACACCATTACTCATCCTAGCGACCTGTTTTTCGGTACGGAGAAACCTCAAACCGGTAAGGTCGCCGCACCTCAGCAGGGCGGCAAGTCGTCTGCGTCTCAGACGGCACATCGTACATCCGTCACTGTCAAAGATGTTTCACGTGAAACATCTTTGACTGCATCGGCGGCAAAGACCGCTGACACAGATAAGAAGGACGAGCTCAAGCCGGTAGCCGGTGGTTATCTGGCTGAACTCAAACTGTCTGATATCGGGCCCAATGCACATCAGCCTCGTACCATCTTCGACGAGGATGAGTTGAATGAGCTGTCTGCTTCCATTAAGGAAGTTGGTGTGCTGCAACCGATAGTCGTGCGCAAGCGTCCGGCAAGCCAGATTGCTGCGGCCAAAGCCGCCAAGCACGACGAGACGGAATCCAGCACGAATCCGTTTGCCGGTCATTTGGACAGCCCGTATGAGCTCATTATGGGTGAACGCCGTTGGCGTGCTTCTCAGTTGGCTGGGTTGGAGACGATTCCCGCCATCGTCAAAACCACTGCGGATGATGATATGCTCCGCGATGCATTGCTGGAAAACTTGCACCGTGTGGCCTTGAATCCGCTGGAAGAGGCGGCTGCCTACCAGCAGATGATTGAAGAGTTCGGGTTGACACAAGTACAACTGTCCAAGTCGGTGTCCAAGTCTCGCCCGCAAATCGCCAATACCTTGCGACTGCTGAACCTGCCGGCTTCTGTGCAAAAGAGAGTGGCTGCCGGTGTGCTATCGTCCGGTCATGCGCGTGCGCTATTGGGCCTGAGCGATCCGGAGGAAATGGACAAGCTGGCTTCTCGTATTATTGCGGAAGGTCTTTCTGTACGCAGCACCGAAGAAATCGTCGCCATGAAGATTGCGTCGGGGGAGCAGCCGAAGAAGCCTAAGACGTCTAAGACCAATCCTTGGGTTGGTTCCGCCATCCAGCAGAGTTTGGAAAATCATTTCGATACCAAGGTGTCGATTAAGGGCAGCACCAAGCATGGTCGCATCGAAATCGTCTTTTCGTCACCAGAGGATATGGATCGCATCCTGCAGCTGCTGGTGCCGAGCCAAGGCGATGCCGATTCCAAATGGGTGTAACACGATAAGAACATTCGTGTTGTCGCCGGCATTATTGCTGTGCAGTGCGTTGTATGCGCAAGACGTTATAGCCTCTGCGTGATTCCTGGCAGGGGCGTATGCCCGCGCTGTAGCCCCTGTCGCAATAGAAAACCCCTCAGGCTGGAGGGACAATCACACATCGTGATTCTCCGCCGCCTGAGGGGTCTTTCTATGCCTTGACCGATACATACTATCCAAGGGCGGCATGCTGTAACACTGACCTAGCGTTGCTCCTATGTCACAGGCAGCAGCCAGAACAGCAAGCCACCATCAGTCCGCCACCATCAGTCCGTAAGATAGGCCTGCGTATCCAGCGCTGCACGGCAGCCCATGCCCGCTGCGCTGATCGCTTGACGATAAGTACGATCCACGCAATCGCCTGCAGCAAAGATGCCTGGCGCACTGGTCACCGTGCTGGCACCCTGCACCACGACATATCCATCATCGTCACGGTCCACAACACCGGCCGCAAAATCAGTGGCTGGCGTATGACCGATAGCCACGAATACGGCGTTGGTGTCCAGCGTGCTTTCTTCTCCGGTCACCACATTACGTACGGCGATGCTGCTGACACTGGCCGGTGCTACAGCCGGTCGTTTGAGCGTCAAGCCAGGAATGGCAATAGGTGCACCGGTGTTCTGTGTGGGGGAGGAGGTGCCGGTAATGGAGGTCACCACTGTGTTGGTCATCAGAGTGATGGTCGGATTGGCTTTGGCTCGGTCCACCATGATCTGCGAGGCGCGGAAGCTATCGCGTCGGTGAATCAAGGTGACCGAAGAACCGAACCGGGTCAGGAATAATGCCTCTTCAAAAGCCGAATCGCCACCGCCTACGACCACGATAGGCTTGTTCCTGAAGAAGAAGCCATCGCAGGTGGCGCAGTACGAGACGCCATGTCCGGACAGCTCCTGTTCGCCGGGCACCCCAAGCTTACGGAATGACGACCCTGTGGCGATGATAAGCGACGATGCCTCCAATTGGGAGTCATCGGAGAGTGTTACACGATAGGTCGGCTTGACCGAATCACTCTCACACGCCTCGATGGAAGAGACATCGTCTGCGATATAGGTTGTACCGAAGCGCTTGGCCTGTTCCTTCATGCGATCCATAAGATCCGGGCCAAGAATACCTTCCGGGAATCCGGGGAAGTTCTCCACCTCAGTGGTGTTGACCAACTGTCCACCTGGCGACAACGCACCAGTGACCATAACAGGATTGAGACCTGCGCGGCCAAGATAGATGGCGGCCGTGTAGCCAGCGGGACCAGAACCGATAATGATGACGTTATGTTTCACGTGAAACATTGTCACACCCCCATACGATATTCCGTGTCATTCAGCCAGATGCGAAGAAGGGGCGGTACCGTCGAATGTATGCGAACGGTACCGCCCCTTCTTGGGTCAGTTATCGGCATAGATGCCGATTAGAAGACCTCCACCTTTTCGATGTACAGCTGGTTCTGCGGCAGGCTATCCGATGGCACCCACAGCAGCAGATCCTGCGTCTTGACGGCTTTGGTGAACTTCACCTCAGTAGTGCCACCTTCAGCAAAGGTGAATTCGGCCACCTGCTTGCCTTGAGTGGGGTCCCCAGTGGTATTTGCGCGAATATAGCCCTTACCACCGGATGTGCGGATGGTGATAACCATGCGGTACGCATCCTGCGGCTGGTCAAGGTGCATGTAGTATGCGTACCCGGATTGGCCGCCAGGATTCGACAGGAAGTTGGCGCTGGAAATCGTAAACGCCGTGTTGTTCTCATGGCTCGGTTGCGGAACAGCGCTGGAATCCTTATCGCCGGACTTCTTGGCCTTGGTCTTCTTGGACGACGAATCAGCAGTCTCGGACTTCTTGGACTTGTCTGATGCCGAGTCCTTGGATTCGCTCTGAGTGGCATCACTCGATTTTGAAGAATCGTCAGTGGTGCCACCGTTCGTCGCGTTCTCGCTGCCACCAAATGGCACAGCGTCAGCATTGATATCAGGCCAGTCACCTTCACTGGAGTTGCTGGAAGCATCGGCAGGATTGTCTCCGGAGGATCGGAACGCATGCACTGCCCAAACAGCCGCTGCCACTACCAATATCAGAGCCACAATGATGGCAACGACCTTGGTCGACAGTTTGCCGAACAGATGTTCATCGGGCAGCTTGCTGTCAACCTCGTCATCCGGCACATCCTTCGGTGTGAAGCTCGGAGGAATGGCGCTTACTTCGGCAATGCGGGCCTGCTCCTCTTCCAAGGCACGCAGCGATTCCTCACCAGGAGCCACAGCACGGCCGCTGGCGTCGAACACGGGAATACGACTGGTTGTCTCTCCCACGGTGGCATCGGGAATACCGCCGGTAACAATAGGCACTGTCAACCGAGTATTATCACCCGGACCGCCGATGGGGGCCGGATTCATTTCGCTGTACCAGTCACCGGTGCCTTCACCGGAAAGATTTTCGTGCTCCCAGGCGTCAGAAAGGTTGAAGTCAAACAGACGGCGGGCATCAGACTGAGACTGGTTACCGTCAGCAGTACTGGACCCATCAGGCAGAGGAACCGGTGACATCGCGTGCGGAGCGGGGACGGCGGCCGTCTGAACCGGCAGAGAAGGGGTAATAGACAATTCCGGAAGACTGCTGCTGTTAATCAACGTGCTGGGAATAGGCACGATATCAGTCTCGTTGGCAGGCTTCAGTATCGCCTTGGTAATCGAGCAATCGCTTTCCACGCTCGGCAAAGCAATATCAGCATCGCTCAGTTCAGAGAGCGGCTTCCAATTACCCAACAAGGCGTCGAGTTCTACAAGGGCAGCCATTGGCAACGTATGATCGTCGGGCTCGCTCAAGGCCAATCCACGCTTGCAAATCACGCGGAATTCGCCAGGGGTGTCTTGCGGCAAGGCACGCAGATTGAATGTGGGTGTCGCTTGGCTTGGCGTGCGTGTCAGCAGGGTATAGAGTAATGCCGCAAGCTGGCGAATCGCATACCGTTCAGGACCGTCCGTACGCAGATCGGTAGCGGACGTATCGGCCAGCATCGTGGCACATGGTGCATCGGCAATTTGCACACCGGAGGTAGTCACTCGAACGGTGTCGGTTGTGATGACGATGCCGCTGGGAGTATCCGCAATGACCTCGCGCAGCACGTCGGCGCATTCTCCGATAATCGACCGGATGGCGCTGTAGCTGAGCGGCTTGGCGGTATCTACCATGTAGTCAGTCAGGCATTGGCCGCTATCCACCGGCATGACAATGAGAAGTACGTCGGATTCCATACGGTATTTCAGTATGGGAATCACACGATCAGGGCGAGTGGCGGCGATGCGACCAGCGAGCTTATCGATTGCGGCGAAAGCGCTGCGATCGGTAATGATGAACAGCTGGCAATCCTTTGCCAGCACACGGTCGTTGGCTTTCCATGCCTGAATGCCAGGCTCCTCACGCAACGATGATACCAAGGTGTATCGGTTGAGAATCGTGTCTCCGAGTTGCGGTTTCATAGTGCGTTCGGCTCCGTGTGATTGGTGTTCGAGATTGGTCTTAGATATTCTACGTGCGGGGCTATCCTTGACGGGCTCCGTCTCAGGATTGATTTACGTAGCGTCGACTTTTTTCCGGCTGGGCTGTCACAGCAACGTCCTCACTGGCCGGAGTCTTGTGTAGACGGGCCAGTATCGAGTGATAGGCGCTGATGAGTTCCGGGGTGTGTACCACCCACAACACAGCCACATATACTACGGCCAGCACAATGGTGAGCACCACGCAGATGGCCAGCGCAGACCACCAGCTCATGTGCCCGCCTACTGGTCGAATATCCGCGCCGAGCAGTGCGACTACCGGTCGTTTGATCAGCCAGACCACAACTCCGGAAGCCAGTGCCGCCACAATGGCCTTGGCATATGTCCTCGTGATCTCCCGACCGCCAAGATTGCCTTCGAACTTGCGGCGCAACATCATCAACGTCAGCGGCAACGCCAGTAATCCACCGAGGGTCACCGAGCAGGCGATGCCGAGTACCCAATGCTCAGGAGGAAGTACCATCATGCCGATGATCATGAATATTGAGGTGAATCCATACTGCATCACCGCGGACAGGAAGGGGTGAAGGCCGTCCTCAAAGGCGTAGAACGTGCGCTGGATCAGCAGGAACGCCGACCCCAATGGAATACCCATAGACAAGGCGATAAGCGCATAGGAGATCAACATAGTCTCGTCCATCGAGACGGACGGAAGCAATGCACGGATGATCGGTTCGGGGAACACGACCATGGCGGCGGCGAAGAACATGATGAGCAGGCCCACATTATTCAGTGCGCTGACCAGGTCGTGCCGTGCCTCATCCAGATTCGCAGCTGCGATGGAACGGGAGATTTTGGGGAACATAGCCGTGGATACCGATACGGCGATGAGTGAATAGGGCAGGATGAACAGTGTGTACGCATTCTGATAGGTCGCGTTGCCTGCCACGCTGAACAGGCTGGCACCCGTCAGTTCGTGGGCGCGCTGCGGTGCGGATGTGGCGATACGGGTAAGGATAATGCCGCAGATCTCACTGGTGATCACCACGCCCAAAGAGCCTAACGCCACGGGACCCATAGACCTGAGTCCAAAGCCGCCAAGCCCGAAGCTGGGTTTGTACTTGAACCCGATACGGGCCAGCGGCAGGAACAGTATCAGCGCTTGGAAGGCCACGCCCAAAGTCCAGGTGCCTGCGGTAAGCGCGATTTTGTCGGCGGTCCAGAATTCGAGGGGCTGTTCATTGGCCTTGCTGAACAGCAGAATAAAGCCAGTAAAACCGGCGCAACTAATAATGTTGGCACCGGTTGAGCTCCACGCATACGTGAGGAAATGGTCTTTGGCGGCCAGGATCTGACCCAATACCGTATACAGGCCGTAGAAGAACACCTGAGGCATGCACCACAGGGTGAACGAGGTGGTCAGGGCTATCATCTGGTGATCGTCGCTACCCACGTACAGGCGGGCAAGCAGAGGGCTGGCCGCCGCCATCACCACGGTCATGGCCAATAGGATGCCGATGGCCAACGTAATCAGGCGATTCAGTCGTTCTTGGGCGTCTTTTTCTTTCAACGTGCGCACGATCTGGGGCACCAGCACGGCGTTGAAGATGCCGCCGGACACCAGCGTGAACACGGATTGGGGAATCATGGAACCGGCCTGATAGGCGTTGGCCGCCAATCCGGTGGTGCCGATGGCCGCAGCGAGAAGAATCGTGCGGAGCTGACCGGTCACACGGGAAGCAGCGGTTCCCGTGGCCATGATCAGGGAATTACGACCTACGCTTGAACTCATTCGTCGGGGTCCTTCTTCCGATGGAACTGCCGCCACAGGCCGATAATGCCCAGTAGCACGGCGAAGCCGATGATAATGAAGCCGCTGGCATCACTGATGCGCATCACACTGGTGATCGCGGTGTCCTGCGTGTTGCCGAAGCTGTTGCCTTCCCGGTCGGTCAACGACACATGGGCCGTCGATGAGCCGGAAGTGGAAACGCGGATGGTGAAGGTCACCTGAGCGTCGCTATGCGAGGGAATATCGATGTCAGCGGTTCGCGAGGTGACGATCTGCATGGAGTCAGTCAGTGAGTTGACCTGCACGCTGACGGCGTAGGGAAGGTCATTGCTGACGGTGATTGGCATTTTCGCGGATTCGCTGAACACGGATATTGATTCCGATGGGTTGATGCGTACGCCGTTCAGAAGATCGCTGGCCAGTGTTTTCGTGGCTTTGACCATGGCTTTTCGCGTGGCTGTCGGCTGGGGGGAGCCAGACATGGACCGCAGCGCCATATCGTCATGCAGCGCCAGTAAAGAGCCAATCCATTGCGCCGGATCGTTGCTATGCGAGGCGGTGTCATTGGCGTCCTGCCGGGCCAGGGCCTGCGGGTCCAACGACGAGACCTCGTCGGAATCAATCTCGTTCCTCAATATGGAGGTGGCCATGCGCATGATGTCATGCCGGCTGTCGGCCAACTGTCTCAATGCCGACCGGGTATTGGCGGTGTTGGCATCATCGGCCTTGTCGGGATTGACCGAATCGCTGACATTGTACGGATCGGCCTTGGCCATGGTCTTCAGGTCCGTCAGATTCAACCAAGACGCCTGCTCGAAGGCGCTCATCACCTGATCGATCCAGCTGGCCTCCGTGGTGCGGGAGAACGTCATAAGCAGGTATCGGGATGTATAGGGCTGTTCCATCTGGTAGAACGCGCTCTGAGCGATCAGTCGGGCCAACCGACCGGCATCGCTGGACTCGGCCTGCGCGTCCGTGCTGGTGGCTTGGCCCTTGGCCAGCGTGCCCAAGGTCGATTGCTCCTTCAGCACGGTGACATCGCCGGCAGGCGTATGCACCACGTAGGTGCCTGTGTGTACGGCTTCAGTCTGGTCGGCATCGAAAGAGGCATCGGCAATCACCGTGTCATAGCCCTGCTCGCGTGCTGCGGTCAGCGCATCCAACGTCCAACAGTTGTTGCCCTGCCATGCGTACGCGGAGGGTGTTTCGGAGTCGCCTCCGTCGGCATACCATGCGGCCGCCTGCTTGGCGTTCCACTGCTCAGTGGTGATGCCGGCCTTTTCGTAGGCCGCGGTATCGTCCAGTGCGGTATAGGCGGTGATGTCGAAGTCGGCGGGCTGCAGGATGCCGGCAATGGACGGTTGCACTGCGGACTGACGCCAATACAGAGGATCCGCGATCACTTGCAGCGAGCGGTGCTTGGCGAATGTCTGCCCAAGGGATCGCGCGGTATCGGCATCCTGTTCGGATAAGGATATGGCTTGCGTATCAGTGGCTTTGGCCGCGTTGCTGGCGTCGGCGTTATCGGACTTGTCGGCCTTGTCCGTGCTGTTGGACTTGGACGATGTTGATGTCGAGGAAGTGGTGGTTTCGGCAATGCGATTGCTGATGGCCTTATTATCGACCTGCCAGCCGCTGGCGGTGTAGGGCATGGCCACGGTCAGGTTCATGGCCGGTGTTGTCGCGGTGTTGAGCCCATCCGAAGATCGGGTCAGAAAACTCGGCAAATCGGCGAGTATCTGATTGCCAACGATATACGACAGCATCAGCGGTTTCGGTCCCCAACTCCCTATGGAGGCAAGGGTCTGCTGATTGGCGTTCACCTCGATGGTGACGGTGGCAGTGCCGCCGGCGGGAATCGATGGCACGTCAACGGAACCCAACTCTTTGGGGGTTGGGATGGGGGCGTTGTTCTCGGCCCAATTCTGAATATCGGTGCGCGAGACAAAGGTGAACAACGCATTGGTGGTCAGGTGCAGTGTGCCGCTTGACGTGGCCGTGCTGTCCGTATTGCTGATGACCGCGGTGACACGATAGCCCGATTTGGAGGTGACGATGGGGGTGCTTTGCGTGATGGCAATGCTCTGCTTGGGCTGATTCTCGGTCTGATTGCCCGTTGCGTCCGTCGTATCGGATGAATCAGTCGTGTCCGTCGTATCGTTCGCGTAGACGGTCAATGGAGCGGCCAGCATCGCCACAACGGCGACGCCAGCCGCCAGTGCGTGTGCCAGACGTGTGCAATGTCGTAAGACTCCGGGTAGGTTCACTCGTTTGCCTGCCTGTTCTTCTTCCTGGCGTAGAGCCACGCGATTTTGCGTTCGTTGGGATAGCTCAACACGTCATCCAAATCTTCAAAACGCACCCAGATGGCGTCTTCCGCCTCATGATCCGGGTCTCCTTCCACCGTCAGTTCACCGCCGGTCTGTTTGAGCGCGAAGTGATGGACCAGCTTGTGCACGCGCTGCGTGGTACCGGTGAACCAGTAGTCGATGGTGGCGATGGAATCGATCACCTCGCCCAGGATGCCGGTCTCTTCATGCACTTCGCGCACAGCGGTCTGCTGCGGGGTCTCGCCTTTTTCGATATGCCCCTTCGGCAAGCACCATTCGAGATGGCCGGAGCGGGAATGACGGGCGATAATGGCCACGCGGTTCTGGTCATCGAAAATCAGACCGCCTGCCGAATATTCGCGTACGACCGGCAGTTCCTGGGCATCCAGTGAAGCGAATGTGGTCGGACCGTCCGACGTACGGCGTTGCGGCATCATGGCCGGAGTCGGGCCGGATGGCGTCACCGGTTCTACCGGCACTGCCGGTTCCGGCGAGGCAACATCTCCGGACGGGTGCCGGCCGAAGACCGTGGCCGGCGTGGGATGCGCTGACGTTGCGGGCCTCACTGGTGCTGCAGACGGCGCTGAGACCGGCATGGTGACCGGCGTTGCGGCCGGTGCGGTACGTGCCGCAGGCGGCATCAGCACGTCGCGCGGAGTCGGTATCGCTGTGGTGTGCGCGGCGGCCTTGGCGACCGCAACGGCAGCATCTACGGCCGCGTGAGCGGTCGCCGCGGGATCGTTCGTGACGATGGTTACGGACGTTTGTGCCGTGGCGATAATCGGCTCGACCTCGGCAATCGTCTCGGCACCGGCCTCGCCGGCGATACCATCAGCCTGCCCCTCGATAGTGCCGCTGGTAGTGGCGATGGTGACGGTGGCATGCATGCCGAAGACGGTGGCCGGTGTGGGCATCATCGGCTTCGGTGTGGGCATGTCGCTGGCGGCGTCCGATATTTCGGATTCGGATGGTTCGGGTGTGGCGGGCGTGCGGGTGTGCCAGGCACACCGGAATGTTGCGCAGTCGGTACTGCGTCTACTTCGTCTTGATGAACGGCCTGATTGGTGGAGTGGCTCGCGGTGCCGCCGACATCGGAAGAATCGCCCGAATCGGCGGAATGATGCGGAGTTTCGGACGTATACAGCAGGTGGTCTTGGGTATGGCTATCCGCCGAATCTGGTGTTTGCCCCAGCATGCGGGCAAGGTCGGCGGGCGTAATCATATTCTCCACCTTACTCAACCCCGTGTGCAGGTGGGGTAACGGTATGCTGGTAGGGCAGAAAAACGTCGCACGCGGGAAGGTGCCCATTGGATTTCGAAGTATGGCCTGAAGCCATCGAACTTGGTCGACTGTTCGCCGAACAGGGTTACGAGCTGGCATTGGTCGGCGGCCCGGTCAGGGATTTGCTGCTCCATAGAAAGAGCCACGATTTGGACTTCTGCTCATCCGCACGGCCTGAGCAGTTCGAGCCGATACTGCGCCGGTGGGGGCATGACGGCTTCTGGGACATGGGGCGCAAGTTCGGCACGCTGGGTGCCATGCGCCGCCGCCCGGACGGCACCGAGGTCAAGGTGGAGGTCACCACCTATCGCTCTGACACGTACGATCCGGACTCGCGTAAGCCCGAGGTCAATTATGGCGACACGCTTGAGGGCGACCTGTCCCGCCGCGACTTCACCGTCAACGCGATGGCCCTGCGCGTGCCTGACCTGCAATTCGTGGACCCGTTCGGTGGTGCCAGTGATCTGTCCAAGGGCGTGTTGCGCACGCCGGTGGACCCGCGACAGTCCTTTGACGACGATCCGTTGCGTATGATGCGCGCCGTGCGATTCGTGGCCCAGCTGGGCTTCCGTATCGCGCCGGACGCGGCCGAGGCGATTACCTCGATGCGCGACCGCATCGACATCGTATCCGCCGAGCGCGTGCGCGACGAACTGACCAAGCTGCTGCTCTCCGACCGTCCGCGCGCCGGCCTTGAGGCGTTGGTCGAATCCGGTCTTGCGGACATCGTCTTCCCGGAGATTCCGGCCCTGCAATTGCAGATCGACGAACACCACCGCCACAAGGACGTCTTCGAGCACACGATGATTGTGCTCGAACGCGCGATCGCCCTGGAAACCGGCCCGGACGGCCCGGTGCCCGCCCCCGACCTGACGCTGCGCTTGGCCGCCGTGATGCACGATATCGGCAAGCCGAAGACCCGCCGGTTCGAGTCGGGCGGCAAGGTGAGCTTCCACCACCATGACGCGGTGGGTGCCAAAATGACCCGCAAGCGTTTGAAGGCGCTGCGTTTTGACCACCATCTGGTCGAGGACGTCTCGGAACTGGTGAATATGCACCTGCGCTTCCACGGCTATGTGGACGAGCCGTGGACCGATTCGGCCGTACGCCGGTATGTCAAGGATGCCGGGCACCTGTACGAGCGGCTGAACAGGCTCACGCGCGCGGACGCCACCACACAAAACAAGCGCAAGGCGATGATCTTCTCCCAGGCCATGGATGAGATGGAGGAGCGCGTCCGCGAACTCAAGAAGAAAGAGGACTTCGACGCGATCCGCCCGGATCTGGACGGCAACGAAATTATGGAGTTGCTGGGCCTGGAGCCCGGCCCGATGATCGGCCGCGCCTACAAGCACATGCTGGAATACCGCTTGGATAACGGTCCGGTGGACCACGATGTGGCCGTCGAAGAACTCAAGCGCTGGTACGCCGAGATTCAGTAGTCCGATACCAGTCCGATACCAAAAAACCGTACGCTGAATACGTGTCAGCGTACGGTTTTTCGCGAAGATGAAGCTGTATGCGCCTTACTGCGCCGTGTATGCGTCGTGTTTGGTGTCGGCGGGCAGCTTGGTCATGCTATCGGCGGCCTTGCAACCCTCGATATTGGTGATGGTCTTACCGGATTGCGGGGAGGAGTTGGTGTCCTGCAGATCGTTGAACGTGGCGCCGATGACCACATCGATGAGCTGATCCTCGCGAGCCGTCATGATCATGGTGGCGTCGGTGAAATTGCCGATCAGCGTATACGCCTGATTAATGGCGTTCTTGCCGAAGTAGATGGTGGTGCGTTCAACGCCGGTGCTGGAATAGTTATCGATTTTCTGCACGCTGAATCCACGATTGGCCAAAGCTTCACCCACGGCCTTGGCGAATTGGCCGTGAGAGGTGCCGTTCATCACGCGGATGCCGACCGAAGCGTTGGACACGTATTGCGCTTTGCCGCTGCTGTCCTTGACCGCGCACGGTGCCGCGTTGCCGTAATTCGGCTGGCGGGCCGGAGTCTCCACTTCGCCGAGGCCGAAAACGTGGAAATTGAACAGTAGGGCTATGACCAGCACTACTGCCAATACCGCGCCGCTGATGGAAAAGACGATGGTCTGGCGGTGGCGCACGTACGCCTTGCGGGCTTCACGTTCATCAACCTGATACGTCATCGGTGGACTTCTTTCATGGGTCGGGTGGCTGGTTGCTACCTTAGCGTCACTGTCTGACGCCGATATTGGGGTGTGCGGGAGATTTGGCTCGAATAATGCGATCGACCACAGCCGTATCGCGCCACACATCGATAATGCGTTGTGCCGCTGCCTCGTCGGCGGCGAAAGCGACCACTGAGGGGCCGGATCCGGAGACGAATGCATGGCTGGCACCCGCCTGCGTGGCGGCGTCGATGGCCTGCCCGCTGCGGGGATGCAGGCTGATTGCCGCAGCCTGCAGATGATTGCGGTCGCCTTCTGCGGCTCCCACGAGGTCAAAGGTGTGGTAGACCTCAGGAGTGCTGAGTTGCGACTGGTACGCGCCGACCAATACTTCGCCGCTGAATCCCTGTTCTATCAGCGCCAGCTCATCGCGGCTGCCGGGGGCGATATCCGTGATGCGTTCGCCGAAACCGGTGCCGTATGCAAGGCCACCGGTCAGGCAGAACGGCATATCCGCGCCCAACGTGGCGGCAATGGTGCGCAGGCGCTCTATAGGCCAGTTCAGCTCCCAGAGACGATTGACCGCCAGCATGGTCGCCGCGGCGTCGGCTGAACCGCCGCCTAGTCCGGCACCCACGGGAATGCGCTTGGTGATGGTCAACGCCACATCCGGCTCGCGCTCGGCCGCCTGGGCCATGGCGAAGAGGGCCAGTACCGCATGGTTGCGGCGCATGTCGCTGCGTGAGGAGGCCAAGTCGCCCAAATAAGCGCCTTCGAGCTCCAGAGAGAATCCCGCTCCGGGTTGCTTGGCGGTTGCGGTGACGGTGTCGTATACGCCGATTGCGCAGTAGGTGGTGTCCAGTTCGTGGCGTCCGCCCCATTCGTCGTGAGCAGGTCCCACTTCCAAGGTGAGATTGGTTTTCGCCGGGCAATCCACCGTAATGGTGATGGGGGAGAGCTCATCGGACTGATGTCGGGCAGCGGCTGAGCGTGGATGTGAGATTACCGGACTCATTGTGCCTCATCTCCATCTCCACACGATTCGATGGCCTTGGCCAGAGCGGTGAATTCGGCGATGGTGAGCGTCTCTCCTCGACGGGTCGGATCGATGCCGGCGATGGAGAATGCCTCGGAGGGCGCAATGGTCTTCAATGCCGCGTGCAGGGTCTTGCGACGCTGACCGAATGCCGCATCGATCAGACGAAATACGAGTTCCCGTTGTGTGCCGTCGTCTGTGCTGTTCGAGGCTCCCGGGGCGGCCGGGTCATCGGCCTGATACCGGGTGAATCTGACGAGCGCGGAATCCACATTGGGAGCCGGCCAGAACACATTGCGGCCGATGGTGCCCACCCGTTCGGCGGTGCCATACCAGGCGAGCTTCACGCTCGGCGTGCCGTAGATCTTGGAACCGGGCTTGGCGGCGAGTCTGTCGGCCACCTCTTTTTGCACCATCACCAAGAACGAGCCGAGGTTGTCGAAACGCTCCAACAGCGTGAGCAGAATCGGCGTGGCCACGTTGTACGGCAGATTGGCGACCAGCGTAAACGATGCGTCATCGCTGAAATCAGGCACGTTCTCCGGGGCGACGGTTAAGGCATCCCGATTGACGACGGTGAGTCGTGACGTGGCTTCGGGCATGAATTCGGCGACTGTGCCCGGCAGTCGTTCGGCCAACGGCGGATCGATTTCGACTGCGGTCATGGTGGCGCCGGTTTCCAGAATCGCCAGCGTCAACGATCCCAGGCCGGGGCCGACTTCCATGACATGATCGGCAGCGGTCACTCCCGCCTCTCGTACGATACGACGGACCGTGCCGGGGTCGATGACGAAGTTCTGCCCGAATTTCTTGGTGGGGCTGATGCCGGCATCGGCCGCGATACGACGGATATCGGCGGCGCCTAACAGGTGACCGGTGGCGGGAATGGTGTCGTTCATAAGCGTGTGTTCCTTGTGGGCTTCGTAACCGATCAGTACCAACCGATTTGTTCGGAATGTTGCCATGCCTTGGACGGGCTGCCGTATCTTTGTGCGATGTACCACAGACCCCAATCGATCTGTACGGCGGCATCGTCACGGTAATTGGCGCCGAACGCAGCCATTTTGTCTGCTGGTAGCGACTGAGGAATGCCGTAGGCGCCGGAGCTCGCGTTTTCGGCATACCACAGCCATCTGGACTCGCGGTTCCATAGTTTGACCAGGCAATCCCAGTCGTTGCCTGTCCACCCGCGCTGCGCGGCGGCACCGGCGGCATAGGCCTGAGCCTGGGCTACGGTGGCGTGCCAGAGTCGGCCGGAGGGCGTGGTGGTTGTTCCTGAATCGGAGCCGGAAGAGCCGGAATTGTTGTTCGTACCGCCGCCGGTGTTACCAGTGTTGCCGGAGTTGCCGGTGTTACCGGTGTTGCCAGTGTTGCCGGAATTGCCGGTGTTGCCGGAGTTGTTGCCGCCGGTGTTGCCGGAATTGCCGGTGTTGCCGGAGTTGTTGCCGCCGGTGTTGCCGGCATTGTTGTTGGACGACTCGTGCTGATTGTTGGAACCGGAATCGGCCTTGCCGTTATCGGCGGAGTTGGATTTCTTATCGGAACCTTTATCGGTATCAGACTTGGCGGCGCCTACGGCGATGATTTGGTCGATGGCCATCGAGGTGACGGTCTCCGATTTCAGCGTCTCCGATTCGGCCACGCCATCCACATAGGTGACGTCGTACACCTGCGTCTTCTCGCCGTTGACGCCCTGCTGGCGCACATCGGCCTGCCCTTCAGCCAGATTCGGGTCGATGATGGTCTGGGTGGAGAACGGAATCACGGACGTGCGCGTCTCCTCGCCGTGGGTCACGCGGCGTACGCGCAGAATGGTCTCGTCGCTGTCTTTCTCAACGCTGACGCGATCCTCCTTGTTGAGCACGATGCCCTTGGAATCGAGGATGGAGGCGGCCGGCAGCTTGCCATTGGGGGCCACCGAGCTTTTGCCGTCGGCGATGACGGTGACCGGCCCGGACTGGTTGATCACCAGGCCGCCGGTGAGCTGGTTGTACACGTTCTTGATGTCGACGGTGATCTTCGCGGCGTTGTTCTGGTTTTCCTCGAAAAATCCCAGTAGCTGGTCGGCGCTGGTGGCCACGGTCCAGAACGGCACGGCGGTGCCGTCGATGTTGATGGTGGTCTGGTAGGCGGACTGTACGGTGACCACGGCATGATTGGCGAGCTGGTCGCCGGACGAGGTGGTCACGATATCGTGGGTCTTGATATCCACCCCTTGTTCCTCCAGAAGACGGGTGGCCGTCATCGCATATGTGGTGACTTGGGTGGTTTGCCCGTTGATGTTCAGGGCCACGGATTTACGCGCGGTGAACGCGAATGATCCAGCCAGCGCGATACTGGTCGCCGCGATACAGGCGATTACGCGGATGCGACGCAGTGTAACAAACCGCTGCGGGGTCCAACGCCGTGCCATTGCCATACTCTTCCTGCTGGGTGAACGATTACGCCACCCATCGTAACGGTTGTTCCGGCCCGTACTGCGGTTTCACCGGCCACCGTCACCATTCCTGCTCGTCAGATTGTTCTGAGACATCAAAAAAGGAAAGAAAGGGGGGGCGGGAGAGAACGGGGATGTTCCCGCCCCCTTGAAGGCGCGGAGCTGGTTGGGGGACGCTCCGCCCTCATTCCAGGAAGCCCATAATTGGGGGAAGGCTCCTGGAGTACTTACCCAAGGTAAGAATTATATGCGTAGAAAAGTCTACGTATCACATAATACGCCATTTTTCTGCGCGACGAGCCTCTTGTCGGGATCGAACCGACGACCTGCCGCTTACAAGGCGGCCGCTCTGGCCATCTGAGCTAAAGAGGCGATTGTTCTTAACGCGTAAATCGTTGCGAACAAATGACTAGTATACCGGTACTTCCCGAGTGGTCAATTTAAGCCGAGCCGCAGGCGGTATTGCATATGTCGCGGCGTCAACTTATTCGGCCACGCAGCATCAGGAGGCGACCGAAATCGGCTTTCCGCTGGCACCGATGGATGGCATTTTGCCTTCCACGCCTACCTGGTCAGCATCCAGCCCAATGGACTTGAGGAAGCCGTCCACCATATTCGTGTCCGCCAGCGTGAGCTGCTTCAGATCCCAGTATTCGCCGTTGATGGTGAGTGTGGGGGAGGAGAAGGCGCCGGAGCTGTTGAACAGTTCGGGGCGCAGGATCGTGTAGTTGTTGGAGGCGGTGAGCCAGTCGAGGTATTCGTTCTTGCCGCTGAACGCCGCGGCGGCCACATCCTCGCTCACACCGGCCTTGACGGCCTGCTTCTCCAGCTTGGCGTTGTTTACCGGCTCGTAATTGGACAATTCGCCCGGCTGGAAATCCTCAGCGTAGATGTTGGAGAGGTAGCTCATGAGGTGGTCGGGATCGTCATCATGCTCGGCAATGTAGATGGCACCGTTGAACACGCGGTTGGAGTAGTTGTCGGAGCTCTTGTTGTTCTGGAAATTGAGGAAGTGCAAATCGATGTTGAGCTGGCCTGCGTTCATCAGCTTGACGAGCGTCGGGTCGAGTTGGCGGTTCACCGAGGCGCAGCCGGGGCACAGCGGTTCCATGTAGATGGATACGGTGGGAGCCCCCTCGGCTTTCTGGCCATACCCTTTGTTGGAGATTACGAAGCCGGCCTTGTCGTCGGCGTTAGCCGGCTGGGTACTGACTTTCTTGAGCTTGCTATAGGCCTCGTCCACGGTCATGTTGCTTTGCTGGCTACTGCTGCTGGTGTTGGACGGCCGCATAGCCTTGTATACGGCGAATCCAGCGATGGCCACCAGCACCACAATAATGGCCACCACAATGCAGCCGATGATGGTCTGCTGCTTACGCTCCTTGGCTGCCTGCTCGGCCCGTGCCTGTTGTGCGGCCTCCTCGGCCGCTCGGCGCTCAGCGCGTGTGGCACGCTTGGCCTGACGCTTCGGATCTGACATAGCTATCCCCTTGCAATCGCTTCAATGTTTGGGCCCCATCATAATGACCGGGCCTGAGGAGGACTGCGCCCAGAGCTGATCTGAGGTGAATTCCCTGTAAAAGTGTGACGGAACGAACGTATCGGATACACAACGGCCATGTGTGCGGATGGCTGATGTGTGAGATTCCGCCCCGCTCTAGGCGAACGGCATCCAGTTGATCGGCATGCCCAGAATCGGCATCGCGCACAAGGCCACGGTGATGATGGCCCATATGGTGAACAGCACGGTGCCGCGCCCGCCGCCCTTGGCGCCGGCGCCACTGGAGCAGGTGGAGCCCCACCCACTTCGGTGGATGGCGCGCCCGCCGGGCGACTGTGTTTGAGCCCGCGCAGTACGCCGCCCCCCAGCCGAATCATCATCGACTGTGGGGCGAACACAGTGACCAGCCAGCCGATGGCCATGAAACCGCCCAGCGCCAGCCCGGAAGCGGAGAACGGCACATCATTGAGCAACGGCACCGGAATACCCCAATCCGCGGTGAAATACCAGGAGATGGTGTGAACGGGCAGTGCCAGAGCCGCGGTGGCCACGGCGGTTCCCGCCATATAGATGATGACTAGCAGCAGTATGCGGGGAATGGCCAGCAGCAGGGCTTTGACCAGATGCCAGGGAAAAGTCGCCACGCGAATCCACGAATCGGAGTTTTTGCGCTCGCCGCCGCGTTTGCCCTCGCGCTCAAGCTGGGGTTCGGTGTTATAGGCCAGGGTGAGCAGTAGCCACAACAACGCAGTGGCCGCGATGATGGCCACGAGCGGAGCATTTGCCGCCAGTGCCGCCAGCGGCGCCGCCAGCAGGATCAATGGCAGGGTGCCGCGCTGCAGATATTCCCCTCGCTTCACGTCCACCGGATTGGGCATGGGAGGATTTTGGACCATGGTTTCGGTGGGGGCCGCTTGGGCGGTTTGGTCGATGATGCGCTGCAATGCCGGGCGAATGGCGGGGTCCACCGCTGTGGGCTGGTTGCTTGCGGGATCCCAGCTGCTCTGGGCGGTGCCGGACGGGGGGAATGATGACGGCTGCGGCGTGGGGAGTACGGTGGTGCGCTCGGCCAGCGGCGTGGCCTGCTCCGCACCGGCCGGCGGACGTGGCGGCATATCGGCTAAGGGCAGCGTGGCGGTAGCGGCGCCAGCCGGCGAGAATACGACGGTTTCGCCATCGCCGTTATCGCCCTTATTGCCGGAGAACACGGCCATGGTGGGAGCCTCAGCGGCTTCCTCGGCCGCGCGCCAGATGGTTCGGGGATTATTGCGGTCAACGCCGCCGGCCGCGCCAAAAGGGGGCATCGCCTCCGCGGTTTCGGCAACGATCGCAGCCGGTTGTCCAGCCACGGCTCCCGCGGCGAACGGTCCCGCCTGCTCGCCCTGCCAAGCGTTGGGATTCAACGCATCCAAGGCGATGGCATTCAGCAATTGATCCGGCGTGCAACGATCCCTGCGATCCGGGTCCAGTGCAGAACGGAAGGCAGCCAATGTGCCGGCCGGTAGTCCGGAAAGATTCGCGTTGCCCGAGGCCTCGCGCTCAAGTACCGCCATCATCGGCTTGGTGCCGAACACAGGCGCGCCGGTTGCGGCAAAAGCGAGCACGGACGCCACCGACCACCAATCGGTGGCGTCGTCGGATTCGGCACCGTCAATAATCTCGGGTGCGATGAATCCGGGTGTACCCATCACTAGGCCGGTGCGGGTCACGTGACTTTCGCCCTCGCCCATCGCGATACCGAAATCGACCAATACCGGTCCGGCGGCCGACACCATCACATTGGTGGGTTTGATGTCGCGATGGACGATGCCGGCCGCATGTACGGCTTTGGTGGCTTCGATGAGCTTGCGGGCCAAGCGTTCCAGATCGTCGCCCACATACCGGCCATTGGCGGCCACATCATCCTTAAGATTCTTGCCCTCGATGAGTTCAGTGACGATGAACGCCAACGTATCGTCGAGTTCCATATCCACGATGCCGCACACACCCGGATGATTGACCTTCTTCAAGGCCATGGCCTCGCGCCGCAGGCGCTCGCGCGGCGTGACATCGGGCTTGAGGTCGGGGTCGTGCAGGGCCGTGGACGCAGAGCCGGAGCCTGCCACTGACTCGTCGGTCAGGGAGTCGCGCAGAATCTTCATGGCATAGGTGGTGCCGCCGTCGTCGCGCACCGCCACACCGACCCCATAGCTCCTGAGCCGAGCCGGGAGATCAGCGTATACCCACCAACCACTTCGCCGGGCTCAAGATTCAACGCGTTCAAATCGCTCATGCCCTCCATCCTAATGCCTTGCTGGTGCATTATTCTGGCTCTCTCCTGGGAGGCCGAGCTTGATATTTCTTGGCTCCCCTCTCTGAGAGGGGAGCCAAGAATAAATGCCGTTTACGTATTGAGAAGTGCCGTTTACGCCATTAAGGTCGATTGCCCTGACCGGATGTGGTAGCAAATTATGCGCTCGAAATGACAGGATAGGTGCGTGGGCAGGTGCGCCAGTCGTGAATTTGCGACTCTATAACCATCGGCATCAAGGATGTGTCGGCGGTGACCCAAAGGTGAGCCAGCCGGGCACATTCAACAGTGGCACAGCGATGCAAGGGCAGTATCGTGAGCCGCTGATCGAATCGATAACGATATCAGATTCGAATGCCGCGACTTCGCCGGTCGTACCTTCGAATACTTCTCCGAAGACGGCTACCTGTTCGGCGTGATGGCCTCCCAGCAGGTCGCTGGCGCTCCGGTCAAGGCCTGAGGTGTGTCTCCGATAACTGAATAGCTAAATAGAATGGACGGCCTGCTGAGTGCTACTCAACAGGCCGTCCATTGTGTATCTGAATGCGAAAAGTCATTATATGGAACGGAATATATCGATACTGTGCATTGTGCCGATTACTGATTCCGACGCAAGTATTCGCGCAGGAAGGGCACGGCAAAATCGACTTCGCCTCGTTCTGTTTCGCGGATAACGAAGGCGTCAAGGAGGCGTTTGCGGTAGGTGGCGGCATAGTTAGGCGTTTTGCCCATGCGCTGTGCAACATTCACGGTGGGAGAGGGACCATCTGACGCTGCCATGGCTTCGAGATACTCACGGTCGTTTTTGGATAAGCCTTGCAACTCCGGGATGCACACGGCGTTATCAAGGTCAATACGTGCTTCCTCGATACCTGCCGTAACATCAGCGTCGATGATGGTATCCGAGTCCCGCATGTCTGCGGCATCCCAGATATGGTAGCCAACCAGTTGAATCATATAGGGGTATCCGGCTGTCACATTGGCTGCAGTGCTTAATTGAGCGTCGGTGATGGACATGCCGGAGGCGCGGAATGTTGTGGCGAAAGCATCGCGCACTTCATCAAGAGGAATATCTGTGAGTATGTTCGTTTTCGCGCGACGTAGGAACGTGATGACTTCGTCATTGAACAAATCAGAAATCATCTGTGGGAGACCGGCGAACACGATGGCGATATTGCGTCGTTCCCTGATTTGATGCTGTATGGCAGTGGCGATGGCAATCATGTCGGATCGCTCAGCCGCTTGAGTCTCATCAATGGTGATAAGCAACCCAGCATGGCGCTTCTCAAGCGCATCCAACCGTCCGGCAATGGCACTTCTCAACGTTTCGGGCATACGCTTCGGGGATAGTTCGGCTTCTCCGAGGCCGATGCCCGCTCCAGCAAAAGTCAACGATGGTCGGATAGTGAGGTGGTCAAGGGCCCCTCGCCCGGTTCGTAAGGCATCAACAAGGCGTTCGCATAGTCCGGCAGAGGCCGTTTCTTCGATGACATCCCATCTGCGCGCTTTGGCCCGGTCTCCGAACACAGTGAGCATCACGGTTTTTCCGGTTCCACGAGCGCCGGTGACGAGCATAATGCGCCCTGGGGCACCGACTCCGTTATCGAGACCTTTCTCGAAATCGCGGATAACTTTGCCTCGGCCGATGAGCAGGGGCGGTTCCCCTCCTGCCGTTGGCTTGAATGGGTTTTCCTTTGCCTTCATGTGGACCGCCTCCTCGCTGAATCAACCTAAAATAAAAATTATCAAAAATATCAAAAAATAAAATTAATCAAAAGTTGGGTTGAGCCGACTGAAGAAAACAGCCGTGGCGACAATGATTCTGCCGCAATCCGCGGTGACAACAACTGACGCGGACCTTCTTGGCAGAATCGTTGTTTGTCCCGCTTCGCCAATCAACGTCGCTCAAGTTCGGTGCGCAGACCGGCTACCGTAGCGGTCAGCTCACGCACTTCCTCGCGCAATAGGTCGATTTCGGGATTGGCTGATGTTGCAATAGCCTCTTGCGCGGCTTCCTTGGCCACTTCCTTCTCCCGAGCGTCCTCGCGCCGATCCGTCTCCAGATTGACCTGATCCACGATCCACGAGGCCAGCGTGGCCGTCACAATACCGATCAACGCGATGCCGGTGAACATCAGCACCACCGCAATGATCTTGCCTTGGAAGGTGACCGGCGAGAAGTCGCCATATCCCACGGTGGTCACGGTCACGAACGCCCACCACAACGCCGTGCCGAAGTCGGTGATCGTGGATCCGGACGCCTCGCGCTCCACGGAATACACGGCCAGCGCGCCCACGTACATGAGCATTCCCACCGCGCCGACCGCGTATACGGTGATGCGCCCGCGCACCGCCATGCCGGAGGTGCGGTTCAGCACGTGCAGCACGGTCAGCAAACGCAACAGTCGCAAGGGCCGGAGCATCGGCAGCGCGATGGTCAGCAGCGTGAACAGGTTGTGCTTGAACCACCGCCAGCGATCGTCGGCCAACCACAGCGAGACCACATAATCGACGACGAACACCACCCAGATCACGTTGATGACGGTTTCACACAGCGCGATATGCGTGCGGGAGAGTATTTCCCACGAATACACCACCAGAAACACCACGGACAGCACCATCAGCGGCCAGTCCGTCCACTTCTTCCACGTCTTCAGTCCCATATTCCGATTGTAGTGGCGCGTCCGCTGCGCCACTGCGGAGCATGACTCCGGACGTCAGTGTTGTATACGTTCGTATACATTTCACGTTGTGTACGAACGTATACAGCGGTATCTTTCATCTCGCATTTCCCTTATGACTATCACCACAGTGATATAATCAAGAATATGTAAGGAGAGAGAGAAGGAGCCGGCCAATGGAGACCGCATCGATCGAACTGTGGCATGGCTCTTCGCATGTCATCAAGCATCCTGAATACGGGCTGGTCAAGCCGAACAACGATTATGGCCGCGGATTCTATTGCACGCGCAGCGTCGAGCTGGCCAAGGAATGGGCGTGCGCGGGACTGGATGACGGTTTCGCGAATCGGTACACGTTGACCACGGACGGGCTCCTCTTCCTGGACCTGTCCCAGCCGCCCTACACCATCCTGAACTGGCTGGCCATGCTGGTCGAAAACCGTCGTTTCCAGCCGACCACCGCCGTCGCCGCGCAAGGCATCGAATATCTGAAACAAGTGTTTCTGCCGGATGCCAGTCAGGCTGACGTCATCGTCGGATATCGTGCCGACGATTCGTATTTCTCGTTCGCCCGCGCTTTTGTCAATAACGCGATTTCCATCGACCAACTCGCTGAGGCGATGCGGTTGGGCGAGCTCGGCAAGCAGATCGTACTCGCCAGTCCTCAGGCATTCGCGGCACTGCGGTTCCAAGGCTGCGAAATCGCCCGCGCTTCGACCTACCACGGATTGCGTAACGAGCGCGACCGCACAGCTCGCGAAGCCTACCGCCGCAAAAGTGCAGAAGCCGATCTCGACGGCCTGTTCATGCGCGACATCATCCGCGAGAAAGTGACCAACGATGATCCCCGCCTATGATGAGACATACTTGCCGGACGCCATGGCCAACTTGGCCGGCGCCTTCGATTATGCGCTGAACGATTGCGGGTTGCCGGTCGGCCTATTCATGGACTTCTTCGCCACCTCCGAGGCGGCCGCGCTTTTCGGGCGAGGCACGCCCAAATACGTGTGTGGCATGTCCGGCGAGGAGCTGGTGGCCGAAATCATGCGGCAAACCGGTTGGGCGCGCATTCTCGATATGCCGCCAGCCGCACTGCGCGCCGGCTCAACACCCGAATACTGGGCCGGATGGGTACTCGCATACTGCCAATGGGCCAGGGGAGTGCGGTTCTCGGACATTCTCGATGTGCTGTCGCTCGACGATATCGTGCGACTGCACCCGACTCTGCACGAAGCCGACGAAAGCCGATTCGTCGACGTGTACGACGAGCGGGCCGCCCATAATCGCACCGAGGGCGACTCCCGGCTGCACACGATCCGCGTGCGCGCCGGACTCAGCCAATCCGGGCTGGCCCGCCGCTCCGGCGTTACCCTGCGCTCCATCCAAATGTACGAGCAGCGCCGCAAAGACCTTGGCAAAGCTGCCGTCTCCACCGTGCTCGCTTTGGCCCGCACGCTTGGCTGCCGCATCGAAGATCTGTTGGAGCCGTAAAGACGCGGAGTAGTATCGCGCCGCATCGATTCTGATAACTGAACAACTACTTTTAAGGCCCGGCCGGATGCTCGTTTGGACATCCGGCCGGGCCTTCTGGCTCCACACGGGGTGCCGAGGTATCCGTTCTCCGCTTCGAGGGGCTGATTTGGCCTTCCGTAGAGGTTTACTCCCGTTTCGAGGGGCTGGTGGCCCGCTAGAACACGGGTATAAACGGCTTCGCCCCACCGTCATTCCGCCATTTTGGGGATGCGCTTACTTGAGTACCAGCCCCTCGAAACGGAGATAGATCTCCGGAAAGGGTCAAAACAGCCCCTCGAAACTCAAGATGGCGGTTGCAGGGCGGTTGAGGATCAGTCGAAGAGCGGTTCAAACGCAAATGTGAACAATGCCACATGTGATTGGGCGGGTCGCTGCACGCCGATTTTCGGGGGTGCATGGGAATGGCGGAATATCAACGAAAAACCCTATATCTAGGTTTGTTATGTGACACGCGCCACTACATATAGTGCCTTGATTTCAAATCACACCGCTGTAATATGGCCTTCGCTTCACTGTTCATCAGAACCACATCAAGGGGAGTCGCCATGACCGTCACCGTGTTCACCAAGCCGCATTGCCCGCAGTGCGATGCCACCAAGCGCCAGCTCACCAAGCTGGGTGTGCCGTTTGAAACCGTGGACCTGACGCAGAACCCCTCCACCCTTGAGCAGCTGCAGGCCGCCGGTTTCCAGCAGGCTCCGGTGGTCATCACGCCGGACAACTCCTGGACCGGCTACCGCCCCGACCTGATTCGCGAAGTCGCCCAGCAGGTGGCCGCCGACAACCGCGCCGCCGCCACGGTGTCCGCGTGAGTCTGAGCCAGCCCGAATTCGCGGCCGAAGGCAAGACGATCGGCGCATTGGTCTACTTCTCGTCGGCCTCCGAAAACACCGCACGGTTCGTGGCCGGATGCCGTTTGCAGGACGAAGGCATCAACGTCTACCGCATCCCGTTGCGGGCCGCCGCCCCGGCGCTAAACGTCCGCGAACCGTACGTCATCATGGTGCCCACCTATGGCGGCGGCGTGGTCAAGAAAGCAGTGCCGATTCAGGTCAAACGCTTCCTCAACGATCCAGCCAACCGCGAGTGGATTCGCGGCGTCATCGCCTCAGGCAACACCAATTTCGGTGAGGCCTACTGTGCCGCCGGAGACATCATCGCCGCCAAATGCAAGGTGCCCTACCTCTACCGTTACGAACTCATGGGCACCCCGGAAGACACTGCCGCCGTGCGAAACGGCCTCGTCCGCTTCTTCACCGAACAGTAAATCTTGACCCCCTCGAGGTATTGGCTCCCCTCTCCGAGGGGAGCTGTCAACGAAGTTGACTGAGGGGAGCAACTGTCTGAGTAAACACACTTCTGCCATATTCCAAGGATTTCCAATGACTGACCTCACCGCCACCGGCCTGCCGCTCGACAATACTGCCGACACCGCAGCGGAACAGTACGACCCGGCGCACGATTACCACGCGCTCAACGCGATGCTCAACCTCTATGACGCCGACGGCAAGATCCAGTTCGACAAAGACAAGGCCGCCGAACGCGAATACGTGACAGGGCACGTGGCCACCAACAGCAAGCGGTTCGCCTCCACCGCCGAGCGTCTCGAATACCTGATCAGCAACCAGTACTACAACCCTGCGGTCTTCAACCAGTACTCCGCTGAATTCCTCGACCGCATCTACGAGCACGTGGAATCCGCCGGCTTTGAGTTCGGCACTTTCCTTGGTGCGTTCAAGTTCTACACGTCCTACGCGCTCAAGACGTTCGATGGTCGCCTCTATCTTGAGGACTTCCCGCAGCGTTGCGCCGCTGTGGCCCTGGAGCTCGCCGCCGGCAATGAGCAGCAGGCCATCGAATACGCCGACGAAATGCTTGCCGGCCGCTTCCAGCCCGCCACCCCGACCTTCCTGAACCTCGGCAAGGCCCAGCGTGGCGAACCGGTCAGCTGCTTCCTGGTGCGCATCGAAGACAACATGGAGTCGATTTCGCGCGGCATCAACGCGGCCCTCCAGCTCTCCAAGCGCGGCGGTGGCGTGGCCCTGCTGCTGAGCAACCTGCGCGAGCTCGGCGCCCCGATCAAGCACATCGAGAACCAGTCCAGCGGCGTGATTCCGGTCATGAAGCTGCTGGAGGACTCCTTCTCCTATGCCAACCAGCTCGGCGCACGTCAGGGCGCGGGCGCGGTGTACCTCAACGCCCACCACCCTGATATCCTGCGCTTCCTGGATACCAAGCGAGAGAACGCGGACGAGAAGATCCGCATCAAGTCGCTGGCTCTTGGCGTGGTGATTCCGGACATCACGTTCGAACTGGCCAAACAGAAGGCCCAGATGGCCCTGTTCAGCCCGTACGACGTGGAGCGCGTGTACGGCAAGCCGTTCGCCGACATCTCCGTTACCGAGCATTATGACGAGATGGTGGCCGACGACCGCATCAAGAAGACCTACATCGACGCCCGTAAGTTCTTCACCACCATCGCCGAACTGCAGTTCGAATCCGGCTACCCGTACATCGTGTTCGAGGACACGGTCAACCGCGCGAACCCGATCGAAGGTCGCGTGACCATGTCCAACCTGTGCTCGGAAATCCTGCAGGTTCAGGAGCCGAGCGCATACAACGAGGACCTCACGTATGCGCATGTCGGCCGCGACATCTCCTGCAATCTGGGTTCGCTCAACATCGCTAAGACGATGGATGGCGGCTTGGGCCACACGGTGGAGACGGCGATCCGCGCACTCACCTCGGTGGCCGAGCACACCAGCATCAACGCGGTGCCTTCGATTCGCCGCGCCAATGAGGAGGGCCACGCCATCGGTCTCGGCCAGATGAACCTGCACGGCTTCCTGGCCCGCGAAGGCATCCAGTACGGTTCTGAAGAGGGCCTCGACTTCACCGACATGTACTTCATGACCGTGGCCTACCACGCCTACCGTGCCTCGCACGCGCTCGCCGTGGAGCATGGCCGCACGTTCGCCAGCTTCGCTACGAGCGACTACGCCAAGCCGGCCGGCCAGGGCAACTACTTCGACAAGTACACCGATGGTCGTCGTTCGCTCACTCCGCGCACCGAACGGGTCCGTGCGCTGTTCGAACAGTACGGCATCGCGATCCCGACTGCGGCCGACTGGGAGGCCCTGCGCGACGCGATTCTGAAGGACGGCATCTACAACCAGAACCTGCAGGCCGTGCCGCCCACCGGCTCGATCTCGTACATCAACCATTCCACGAGCTCGATTCACCCGATCGCCTCCAAGATCGAGATTCGCAAGGAAGGCAAGATCGGGCGCGTGTACTACCCGGCCGCCTACATGACCAACGACAACCTCGGGTACTACAAGGACGCCTACGAGATCGGCTGGAAGGCCATCGTCGACACGTACGCCGAGGCCACCCAGCACGTGGATCAGGGACTGTCGCTGACGCTGTTCTTCCCGGACACCGCCACCACCCGCGACCTCAACAAGGCTCAGATCTACGCCTGGCGCAAGGGCATCAAAACCCTCTACTACATCCGCATCCGCCAGCAAGCCCTGGAAGGCACTGAGGTCCAAGGCTGCGTCTCCTGCATGCTCTGATCGTTCGATGGAGCGTATACCGCCTTTCTTCGGCACTCGACGTACCTTCGTACGCCTTCGGCCTCAGACGGCGGTCTCCGCACGCATTGAACAACCAGAGAGCCGTTGTTACTCCCCTCACTCGGCTAACGCCGACAGCTCCCCTCAGAGAGGGGAGCTGGCCGCGAAGCGGACTGAGGGGGGGCTCCACCATCTAAGGAACCAACAATGTCACGAACCGTCTATAGAGCACTGCTCCGGCTGACCGCGCCGGAGGAGTTCGAAAACAAATCCAACGACGATAACGACAACGAGTAAAAGGAACACTACTCATGGCACCTATCTCCATTCCGCGCAAACCGCTGAAACTCATCGACCGCGTCTCCGCAATCAACTGGAACCGCCTCGAAGATGAGAAAGACCTTGAGGTCTGGGACCGCCTGACCGGCAACTTCTGGCTGCCCGAAAAAGTCCCCGTCTCTAACGACATCCCCAGCTGGCAGAAGATGACCGAGGACGAGCACACGCTCACCATGCACGTGTTCACCGGCCTGACCCTGCTTGACACCATCCAGGGTACGGTCGGCGCCGTCTCCCTGATTCCGGACGCGCTCACCCCGCACGAGGAGGCCGTGTACACCAACATCGCCTTCATGGAATCCGTGCACGCCAAAAGCTACTCGTCCATCTTCTCCACCCTGTGCTCCACCGAACAGATCGACGCGGCCTTCGACTGGAGCGAGAACAACGAGTTCCTGCAGAAAAAGGCGGAAATCGTGCTCGACTACTACGAGGGCGACAACCCGTACAAGCGCAAGGTGGCCTCCACCCTGCTCGAATCGTTCCTCTTCTACTCCGGCTTCTATCTGCCGATGTACTTCTCCGCGCACGCCAAGCTGACGAACACCGCCGACGTGATTCGTCTGATTATCCGCGATGAGGCCGTCCACGGCTACTACATCGGCTACAAGTACCAGAAGGGCATCGCCCAGCTGAGCGATGCCGAGCGCCTGGATCTGCAGGACTACACGTACGACCTGCTCAACGAGCTGTACGACAACGAGGTGGAGTACACCCAGTCGCTGTACGATCGCGTGGGCCTGACCGATGACGTCGAGAAGTTCCTGCGCTACAACGGCAACAAGGCGCTGATGAACCTCGGTTACCCGGCTTTGTTCCCGGCTGAGATTTGCGATGTGAACCCCGCGATCCTGGCCGCCCTGAGCCCGAACGCCGACGAAAACCACGACTTCTTCTCCGGCTCCGGCTCCTCCTACGTGATGGGCAAAGCCGAAGAAACCGATGACGACGACTGGGACTTCTAAGGGTTTCGCGGTCCGCGAACCCGTAGCGCCGCCGCGTTCGCACGGCGGCGCTACGCTGGAGATATGGAACAGGATCCGTTGGTCAGCATCATCATCCCGGTATATAAGGTCGAGAAATTCCTCGACGAATGCGTGGCGTCCGTTGCTGCGCAGACGTACGCCAATCTGGAGATTCTGCTGGTCGACGACGGCTCGCCCGACAATTGCCCGGCCATGTGCGACGCCTGGGCCGCCCGCGACCCGCGCATACGCGTGATTCACAAGCCCAACGGCGGACTGTCCGACGCACGCAACTCCGGTATCGCTGAGGCTATCGGCGCGTACATATACTTCGCCGATTCCGACGACACCGTGGCACCCACGTTGGTGGAGGACTGCCTGAACGCCATGCGCGAGTATGACGCCGACCTCGTGATGTTCCAGTTCGACACCATCTCCGAGAACAACAAGCCGCTGCTGTCCAACTATCGCCACAACGACTTCACCGAGGTGCAGGTCCTGACCCCGGTCGAGGTCATCAAAAAGCAAGTCAAGGCTGAGATCGACGGCTATTTCTGGGCCTTCCTGGCACCCGCCTCCACCTATCAGGGCACCGGATTCTCCTTCCCGGTGGGGCGCAAAATCGAGGATCTCTCCCGTATCTGCAACGTGATCGGCGAGGCCACGCGCGTGGTCCGTCTGCCCAAGGCGCTGTACCACTACCGCATGCGCGAGGGATCGATTACCGCCAACTGGGATCCGCAGCTCACCCGCGACTGGACCCGCGCCGCCGACGACCGCGAGGAATACATCGTCCACCGATTCCCCGAGCTCAAGGGCTTCATGACGCTGCAACAGCTGAATTTTTTTGCCAACCTCGATTACGAGACCATGCGCCAGTCGCTGATCGCCGGGCTCAAGATCGATCCCGAGGACGCCGACGCGCTTCGTCGCCGCATCGAGGGCCTGACCAAGTCCGCCGATGAGGGCGATGAGCCCGTACCGGAAACGTTGCGTGAGTTGCTCGGACTGCTCAAGCTGGGCATCACCAAGGTGGCCGATGGCACGTTCGGTAAGGCCGATGGCAGCAGTACTGATGGCGATGCCGAGAACGATGACGTAACGCTGGCCGACCGTTTCCGCGACATGCGCGAGGACTGGCGCCAGCTGCGCATCCAGCGCATCGAAGACGCCGAGGAGCGCAAGGCCGAGCGCAAAGCCGCCCGCAACGGCGTCACCTTCGAGTCTGTGTCGCATTAGTCGGCGACTGATGGAATCCATCAGTCCGGGAAGAGCAGACCTGCTCTACGTCGGGCGTGCCGGTTCGCACGTTCGAGAAACAGGCGTGTCATGGGCCGAACCACACAACACCCCCAGAAACGCCCATAAAGTTAACTACATTTCAGACACGCCACTTGCCTTGGTCCACGGTCCGTGTATAGTAGTTCTCGGCTCAACGAAGAGAACCTTCACTGAACCGGAAAAAAGTAAACGCTGAAGCTTGCAGTTTCCGAAAGCAAAGTTGTACGTCGGTGGCGAGGGCGGAAGCACAGTAAAGAACAAATCCCTTTACAACGGATCGTGAGGCACGTACCTGCCTCTGAAAGGATTAGTAATTATGGCAGAAGTCGTTTTCGACCACGTCACTCGTATCTACCCGGGCAACGATAAGCCCTCCGTGGATGATCTGAATCTTGATATCAAGGATGGCGAGTTCCTCGTCCTCGTCGGCCCTTCTGGCTGTGGTAAGTCTACGACCCTTCGTATGCTCGCCGGCCTGGAAGAGGTCAACAAGGGCCGCATCCTCATCGGTGGCAAGGATGTCACCACGATGCAGCCGAAGGACCGCGACATCGCAATGGTGTTCCAGAACTACGCTCTGTACCCGCACATGACCGTTGCCGACAACATGGGCTTCGCCCTGAAGATCGCCGGCACTCCGAAGGACGAGATCCGCAAGCGCGTCGAGAAGGCCGCTGAGATCCTCGACCTGACCGAGTACCTCGACCGCAAGCCGAAGGCTCTGTCCGGTGGTCAGCGTCAGCGTGTGGCCATGGGCCGTGCAATCGTCCGTGAGCCGAAGGTCTTCCTCATGGATGAGCCGCTGTCCAACTTGGACGCCAAGCTCCGTGTCCAGACCCGTACCCAGATTGCTGCCCTGCAGCGCCAGCTGGGTGTCACCACCCTGTACGTGACCCACGATCAGACCGAGGCTCTGACGATGGGCGATCGCATCGCCGTCATCAAGCTCGGTATCCTGCAGCAGGTCGGCGCTCCGACCGAGCTGTACGATCGTCCGGCCAACGTCTTCGTCGCCGGCTTCATCGGCTCCCCGTCGATGAACCTGAACACCCACCCGGTGGTCAACGGCAAGGCGAAGATCGGTGAGGACACCGTGGACCTGCCGGCTGAGGCCGTCGCCAAGCTCACCGCCGAAGACAACGGCCAGATCGTGGTCGGCTTCCGTCCTGAGGACGCTGGTCTGGCCCCGGCTGACGACCCGAACGCTTCTCCCTGAAGGTTGTGAACGTCGAGGATCTGGGCTCCGATGGCTACATCTACGGCAACATCATCACCGATGGCTCCGCAGCTGAGGCTGCCCAGGTCATGTCCGACCAGAACAAGCTCACCACGATTCGTGTGAATCCGCGTGCGCTGCCGAAGGTTGGCGCGACCGTCAAGATCAAGATTGACCCGGCCAAGATGCACCTGTTCGCTCCGTCGACTGAGCTGCGTCTGAACTAATAGATACTTGGCGAGGTCTAATCGCTTCGTCAACCATTAAACGAGGTTATTCTCTTCCTCTCTTATGACCTCGTTGGAAAAGCCCTGCATAGCTGCGGGGCTTTTCTTTTTGCCTAGAAAACGTACGCTAACTGACCTCGCAAATGAACATTTTCTAGTTTCTCGTCAACTTTTTCCTAGGAAGGGGGTATGGTTGTATGCAGTATCCCCCCCCCCCGAAAAGGGGATTGCGAATCTATGAGGGGAAACAGTGAGCTCGAAATTGAAGTTCGTCCGTTGCGGGTTTAACGGAGGAACAGAACAGGAATCTGGACGGCAGAGCCATGCCTTGAAGCGTTGCCTTGCTTCGGTTATTGCTGTTTCCTTGTCCATCGTGTGCATGGTGCCTGCAGCATATGCTCAGAATATAGACGATGTGAGTAGCTCTCCTAATGCCGTAATTTCTGAGGGGGGGTAATACTGTCGTAGCTGCTCCTTCTGCTCGCAATGTCAATGTTGACGATAAGACGTCAGAAGAGGGCAATACATCAAACGGTGCGCCAGCACCTTCTGAAACGAATCAGGGCGCGCAGCAAGATTCATCTTCTTCATCTTCTACTACTGGTGGTTCTTCCGAATCCTCAAATGGTGAGGCAGGCAACAAGGCGGATGCCGCAGCAGGGGCTACTGTCGGCAATCCCGCTAATGACGGAGCCCAAACGCAGGCTCCGACTGATACGTCTAAGGCACCTTCTCAAAATGCCAAGAACGATTCTTCGACTGAGGCGGATCAATCGCCGGCGAAGGCCAATGTGCAGGTCGCCGCGACGGCGCTTGGCGGCCGTGACTTTGAAGGCCAGGTCACCAAGGAAATCAACGGCAAGACCTACATTCTGATCGGCAACGAGCAGCAGCTGCGTGCGATTGGTTCCGGCAAGAAGGTTATTGGCCGTATCAACAAGGTCACGCAGATCTGCACCGGGCAAGGACTCTTTGGCTACGACTGGGTAGATGGCGCGTCGTCCACTGAATACGCCGGTGACGCCGATCTTGCCGATTCGGATATCTTGCGCAATGCTGATGCCTCCGACTATGACAATTCGCTGGCGATATGTAATACGAAAGTGGACGCTGGTAAGACCCGCACCAGGTATTACGGCGTGAATGCTAATGGTACGCAAGCGGACTACTCTGCCGCCAACACCGGCCTGACCTATTCGGCCGATGCGGATTATTTGATCTTCCGTGACATCGACCTGTCCAAGAACGCGGCCGATACCAACAACACCGAGTGGACTCCACTTATGTTCTCCGGCACCATGCTCGGCGCGGTCTCCAACAGCGCAGACGCTGTGGCTAGCCTGTGGAAGGCTGTCGGCACCGATGGCGCAAGCGTGGAGCATACCACAGCAGCTCGGCCGGTCATCAGCCATGTGGTCGTCAATCAACCGGGCAAGCAGCTGGACGTCAGCAAGCAGCAGGGCATCGGCTTCTTCGCCTCGATCACGAACAAGACCGTGATGAACAACAAAAGTCTGGGCAGCGCCGGTACGGCCGTGGTGTCGAACCTCAAGCTGCAGGATGTGTCGGTAACGAATCAGGCAAGCGAGTCATATATTCCGCCGACCTTGCTCGATATGCTCACTTCGGCAGTGGGATTACTGCTCGACGCACTGTTGGCGGCGTTAAAAGCATTGACATTCGGACAAGTAGATCTTGGCCTCAATCTGAAAGGTCTGCTCACCCTGCACAAAGGCAATCCTTCCAACCTCGCCACGGGTGCATTTGCCGGCCGTATCTACGGGGACACCAAGGTTACGGACTGCGAGGTAGCAGATGTTTCGGTATCCAGCGTAAGCCGTATGACCGGTGGTTTCGTGGGATATGTTGAGGGCGCAACCCGATACGATGCGGTCTCCGGCATCGTGGGAACGCTCACCAATGTACTCTCGAAGATCTTGGGTGTCATCCCATTCCTCGGGCTGGGCGATCTGGTGAACTGGTTGCTGTCCGGCACGCTCGGGCTGAATGCCTTGATTCCGGTCGGCTACTACAACCCGGTCATCTCGAACAGTTCGGTGAACGGGTTCAAAAAGAACGTGGTGATCGGCAACAAGGACAACCCGCAGGCCGGCGGCTTCGTCGGTGCGCAGATTGGTGCAATCATTGAGAACTCTTCGGTGACGAGCACGAATGGTTTCACCGTGCAGGCAACGCAATACGCCGGTGGCTTCGCCGGAATAAGCCGCAACGGCAACGTGGGTGGTCTGCTCAACTCGCTTGGTATTGATTTGCTGTCTGCGCTGCGTCCGCAGAGCCTCATCGAGAACAGCAACCTGACCGTCGACGGCGATGGCAAGGTCACTGTATCTGCCACGGACTATGCCGGTGGATTTAGCGGCGCGATGGCCAATGCCTACGCGGTCAATAATACGATTTCAGCCACGGCTGCCGTGTCTACTGACAAATCCCATGCCGGCGGATTCACCGGATTTGCCTCCGTGGGATGGGGCCTGGAACTCGGCACGGACGATGCCACGAACGCATCGCTGCTGAAACAACTCACCAAGCTGTGGCCAAGCTGCTGAGCGGCAGCGGTAGTGGTGCGGGAGAACTGCTGTCCATCGTCGGTGTGAATCCCTCCGTGATTCTCGGCACGCAGATGAAGGGCTCCTTCACCGTTAAGGCTGGTGGCGATTACGCGGGCGGTCTCGTGGGAGAAGGATCGGGCACGGTGATCGGCGACTCCTCGCAGGATCATCTGCAGAACCTCACGTTCTGGAAATACAACAATCCCCGTGGGCTCCCTCAGCAGCGCTCCACTGCCATCAACGGTCTTGAATCAGTCAGCGCCGGCGGCTCCTACGCGGGCGGCATCGCCGGCAATCTGCAACCGACCACAGTGGCTGGGTTGCTCAACAGTGTGGTGAAAATTGGCGATATCGCCACGCTCAAGAAGTTCGACCAGTTTGCCCCGTTCACCGTGGAGAACGTGACTGTTGCTGCCCCGGCATCCGGCTTGACAGTGACGGCTGGCTCATACTATGCGGGCGGTGCCATCGGATGCGCCACCGGTGGTGACGTGACCAACACCAACCTCACTAATCTGGCCACGGTCACGGCCAAGGGAGAAGCCGGCGGTTTCATCGGCTTCTCCGGACCGGGCGACGCCGTTGGCGCCGGCGGCCTTAATGTGCTTGGGCTTATCAAGCTATCCGGTCTGCTATCGGTTGCCCAATATTCTTCGGTTGCAGTCACTGCATCGAATGTGAACGGCATCGCCAACGGATTCACGGTCAAGGCGACCGGCAAGAACGAGAACAACGAGACCACCGATTACGCTGCGGGCGGCTTCTACGGCCAGGCCAACAGCACCAAGACCCGCGAAAGCCATGTGACGAACCTCAAGTCGGTCACGGCCGATACCAGCACATCCGATGGCATAGCGGGTGGCTTCGTGGGCTTCTCCACCACCGGCGGCCTCGCCGACGCACTTAGCAACGCCGATGATTCCAGCGTATTGGACAACCTCATCAAGGGCGGACTGCTGTCCGTGAACGACCTGCTCGGTGCCATGCCGTATCTGATTCCAAGCTATACGGATACCACTGTGTCGTATGTCAACGGTGGTTACGTCGAAGGTGATATCGCGGGAGGCTACGCCGGCAATTTCCAAAGCGGCAAAGTCAATCAGTTCGATAAGAAAGATCTCGAGAACGACCCAACACTGGCAGACGTGCAGTCCCGCGTCCAAGCCAACCCCGTGGCTGTTGTCAACCTCGACCATGTGACCGGCGGCGCATACGCGGGCGGTTTCGGCGGCAAGGTCGTTTCCGGCGCACTCGCTTCGGCTGGTAACGGCGGTCTGAGTCTGCTCGGCAAATTCGGTACGGTGGATCTCGCCAACCTGCTGCAGGTGGTGCAGGGCTATGTGCCGTTCATCTCCTACGCAGGTGTGCATTCCGATGCCACCACCGTGGAGACCACCAGCGGCAACAAGATTTCCGACCCGGATGATCCCGGCTTCACCGTCTCCGCCACCCGACTTGACCAATCCGATACGCAATCCGGTTCCGCCGGCGGCTACATCGGCTACGGTTCCGGTGTGCAGGTGTCCCATTCCAGTGTCACTCAACTGCGCCACACCGATGTCAAGGCACCGAAGAATCTGGAAACCACCGGATCAATCGACGACACCTATCTGAGCAAAGACAGCTCGTATGCAGTCACTGCCGCGCGGTATGCCGGTGGCTATATCGGCAAAATGGATATCGGCTCGGCAGCAGCCGTGGGCGGCGGCCTGAGCCTGCTCGGCCAGAACGTCAATCTCAACGACGTGCTGGATGTGCTCAACATTGTCGTTTCGACCATCGAGCACTCCGACGTGACCGGCGGCATCGGCGGATACTCCGTGCTGGCCAGCACCGCAGACCATAGGAACGCCAACAACAAGCCCGATCCACTGGGCATGGCCGGCGGCTTCGCCGGAGACATCGAAGGCGGCCATATCCAGGACTCCAGCTCGCACGAGTTCGTGTACATCATCGGCCAGGTATCGGCCGGCGGCTACGTGGGCACCATGCAGCCGGGAGCCGTGGCGAACGTACTCGGCGACGGCAGCGTGCTCAAGAAGCTCGTCAACCTCGACAACCTGCTCTCGCTCGTGCAGGACTTCGTGCCGACGATTCGCAACAGCTCAACCGATGCCGCAGTGTGCGGCGGCGCGGTGCGCGCACAGGCGGCATCGGATACAACCACACGCCGCGGCATGGCCGGCGGCTATGCAGGTCGTAACCGCGGCGGCCATATCTGGGGCAACAACACCGCAGCATGGAAGCAGGAGAACACCGACGGCAAATACAACGGGCCGCAACGCGTAGCCTATGCCGCGCGCATCCGCAGCGTATACGGTGCCGAAATCGCCGGCGGCTACACCGGCTTCATGGACGCGGCCGATACCGCTGAAGGCGGTTCGCTCTCCTTGCTCGGCGGTCTCATCAAGGCCGGCAACCTCGCCGGCGTGCTGTCCGTGGTCTATCCGACTGAGGAGCACACGAAGGTCACCGGTCCGCTGCGCAATATGAGCTATGACCAGTGGAAGACCTGGGTCGATAATATCGGCAAGTACGGTGCGTATGGCAAGGAATTCACCGAGGTAGCTACGGGCGACGGTGCGGGTTCCGTTACCGACCAGGAGTCCTTGGATAAGTTCCTCGAATCCTACATCTTCGGATTCAACGTCGTCGCCGGTCGTGCGGAGTATCGGACTGGCGCGAACCTGCATGATTCCGGCGTCGCCGGCGGACACGTCGGTCTGATGCGCACCGGTACGATCACCGATGGCCAGTCGATGGATGTCAAGACCGTTTCGGCTATGCGCGCGGCGGGCGGCTACGCGGGCACGATAGAATCCGGCTCGGCATCCTCGTTCGGCTCCATCCAACTATTCGGAGACAAAGGCATCAAGTTTGATCTGGGTCAGATGCTCGACGTGGCACAGGTATTCGTGCCTGTCATCAAATCCTCGAGCGTGGCCGGCTACCGCAAGGGTATGAAAATCACGGCCGCCGGCGAAGACATCACGCACGGCACCGGCAATGCCGGTGGTTACGTGGGTCTCGCGGTTGGCGGCCAGATCTGGGGCGATCTTGATCAGAACGGCCAGAAGCTTGCTGATGGTGTCACCGCTGCCGGTGCCAACGTCTCCAACCTGCGCAAGGTGGAAGGACGCAACAATGTCGGCGGATTCATCGGCGTGGCCACTGCCGGTGCGGTCGCAGATGTGGATACCAATGCATCCGAGGGATTCCTACAAGGAATCCTCGACTCGCTGGTATCGAACCCGGCAAGTCTGGTCAGCGTATTGCAGGCCACGGTTACGACGATTCGCGGTGCGCATGTGAGCTCGGATGACCCGGCATGGGGATACACGGTCGACGGCGCATATGAGAGCAAGGACGATAAGGGTAATACCACAACCAAGTATGCCCTGAACGCCGGCGGTTTCGCCGGCTCGCTGCAGGCCGCGATCCTCGGTGACAAGGATTCCGCCAAGGGCACCGGCAGTGAAGTGGATACTGCCAAGGACTCAGCCGCGCTTACAGTCACCGGGTTGCGCGCCGTTGAAAGTGGACAATACGCGGGCGGCTTCTTCGGCCTTGCCGATGTGTCCAGCGTCGCCTCCGTCGGCGGCGGCGAAGCTGGCAAGGACCAGAACACCAACCTGCTGCTCAAACTGCTCAAGGTCGGCAACGTGGGTGTGCTCGAAGCGTTCCGCACCTTCATCTACGACGGTCAGGTCAACGGCGTGAGCGACGGCATCCAGATTGTCGCCCATGATTCCACCACAAAGGGCATGCTTGACTCGAAGCGTTACACCGGTGCGGCCGGTGGCTTCGGCGGTGGACTGATCAATGGCTCTGTCAAGCAGTCCGCGGTCACCAACCTCAACAGTGTGACCGGCGTGAACTACGTGGGCGGCTTCATCGGGCATCTTGGCAAATCCGGCACGGTCGCTGCCGACAACGCACAACTCGGCACGGATGCGCTCAATCTGCTCGGTGCCACGGCCGGCGTACTTGACATCTGGGGCTCGCACGTTGGCGATTCACATGTCACCGGCATTCCGGACGGCTACACCGTCACCGCCACACACCATGGCGACGATTACGGCAAAGCCACCGACAAGGCCACTGGACGCGAGGTCGCGGGCGGATTCGTCGGCTACGCGGACCTGGCCCGAGTAAAGGGCTGCACGTCTGACAATCTCAAGAAGGTCACCAGCGGCGAGATCGCCGGCGGATTCGTCGGCGAAACCAGCCGCGCCTATCTGGTCGATACGCAGGTCAACTCGGTACTCGTGGAACTGCTCCTGCAAGTGGTGAACGCGCTGGTCAAGCTCCTATACCTCGACAAGGTGGAACAGGTCGGCGTTATTGACTTGGGCAAGTGGTTCCCGGCTATCTTCGGCAAGGTATTCGACCTCAAGGTGCTCTCGGAAGGCAATGTGCTGTACGTGAACCTGTTCGGGCTGAAGGTGAGCGTCGCCCTGTCCAAGGCCGACGCCGAAAACCAGCAGCAGACCGACGTGGCGATCGTCACCATCGGCGACAGCGTCATCAAACTGCCCTGCAGCAAGAACGGCATCGACATGGATGGGTCAGGCAGCAACCTGACCGTCCAACTCATCAAGGGCAACCGCACCCGCGTGGAACAGTCCACCGTGACGGGCATCGCCAGCGGCTATGACGTGTTCGGTGGCGGAGCGACTCAGGACACCGACGGCGTGAAGGATCTTTCCACAGGCTACGCGGGCGGCTTCGCCGGACTGAACGACGAGGGCGTGCTGGCGGACGACCACATGGTCTACGCCGACACGATCCGCGGCACCAGCGGACTGGTCGACCCGTTCTCGAACACCAAACTCAAGTCCGTATGGGACTTCAACACCATGAGCGACATCCTCGGACCGGTCGATGACGGCAACGGCGGCAAGGCATACAACACCTACCGCATCTACCGCAAGGCGGCCGCGAACGCCGGTGAGGCCCGCACCTCCGCACAGGACGGCAACAAGATCTTCTCGCGGAAGAACACGGCAGACGATGCGCTGCACACCAGACTCGATCGCTGGGAAGTGAAGCTGTTCGACGTGGTCAACACATACGACAGCGGCGCTGTGCACAGTGGTGCATCCGGCGACACTGGTGCCACATGGGTCGGCATCAAGGACGCCGTGACTGTGGCTGGTGGCAGCAGCACAAAGCTCGATGCCTACCAGTCCCCAGCCAAGGCAGTGCTCATGCTTGACGTGCCCGTATCCGACAACAACGGCGGACTCACCCCCGAACCGGACGACGGCCAGGACCCATGCGGCAAGGACGGCTGCAAGACCGTGGACCTCACCCTGCAGAAAGTGTGGCGCAACGGCCAGCTGGAACGCCCCGACGCCATCACCCTCGAGGTGACCGCCACGTACACGAATGCGGCGGGCGAACAGGTCAAGGCCGGGAAGCTCGAATGCTTCAAGGACGACTGCGCCACCGAGGAGCGGACCAACCCGTTCACGGTGACCATGACCGCCAAGGAGAACGGCTCCGCGTGGAGCGACACGTGGCGCACGAAGCTCACCGGCCTGCCGGTCGCCTTCGTTGATAAGGGTTCCGGCCCGAACGGCGAGGACGTGACGCGCTACTACACGTACACCGTCAAGGAGCTCAACATGACCTACGCCTCCGGCGACACGGACGGCAACGCCGAGACGAAGACCCCGGCCGAGGCCGGTTACTCGGTGTCCGTCAAGTACGGCACGGACAAGGACGGCAAGTACGTGGCCACCGTCACGAACTTCTCGCCCCTGCCCGAGACCGGCGGCAACGGCACGCTCCTGTTCGTCATGCTCGGCGTGCTCATGCTCGCCCTCGGCACCGCATGGTACCTGCGCGCCAACCGCATGGAACCGGCCGCGGCCGGGGGAGCGGGCGCGGGAACCGCGCTGCCGGTCGGCCGCAAACGCGGTCGGCACACCCGATAACCAGACTTCCCGCCGTCGCACGGCGGCGGGGCAACCAATGTAACCAACTCGAACTGGCCCCGACCGGGACCGGTGCAGTACAGAGAAAGGAACAGTGATGAAGTCACTGATGAAAAAGGTTTTCGCTGCCGCCGCGGCGATTGCCACCGTATTCGGATTGGCTGCGACGACAGTCGCCACGGCCAATGCGGCGGATGGTGCCACGCTGACGGTCAGCACTGCTGACGCGAAGTTCGTCGGTAAGACCGTGAACGCCTACAAGATGTTCTCCGCTACTGTGGGCGGTGAAGGCGCCAACAAGGCGGTTTCCTACACGTTGACTGATACGTGGAAGCCGTTCTTCATGGACTCCACTGCTTCCGGCCTGAACGGTGCTACTGACGCCAACGTCAACGATAAAGCAAACGAATACGTATCCGAGCTGGCTGGTGATAATTTGGTTGCTTTCGCTACCAAGGCATCGAACTGGGCACAGACTCAGGCCAAAAACATCACGGCTGACAAGACCGCTACGGTATCTGCCGGTGCCACGAACGGCAATTACACTGCGACGTTCACTGGTCTCGACTACGGCTACTACGTGGTCGCTGTACCGGGTGCGACCTTGGCCAACACCAGCGGTCAATACGCCACGCTAGTTTCCGTTGACAGCACCAATGTGAATGCCAACATCAAGGGCAGCCTGCCTACCGTCGACAAGAAGGTACAGGTCAATGGCAATGGTGCGGACACTGCCGACGCGAAGATCGGTGATACTCTGACCTTCACCCTGACTTCCACCATTCCGGACATGTCCGCCTATGACACCTACACCTTCAACTTCAAGGATACGTTGTCCAAGGGCCTCACCTATGGCGACATTACTTCCGTTACGGTCGAAGGTGTGGATGCTCCGCTGGTCAAGGACACTGATTACACCGTCACCACCACTCCTGCGGCCGCTGGCAATACTCTTCTTACTGTCGGCATGACTGACTTCAAGAACAAGCAGCAGACTAATGCCGGTAAGAAGATCACCGTCACCTACACGGCCACGCTGAACGAGAATGCCGTCGTGGGCGGCGCTGGTAACGTCAACTCCGCAACGATTCAGTACTCCAACGACCCGAGCAGCACTGGCACCGGTGAGTCCGAGCCTGACAAGGTTCGCGTCTTCACCTACGGCTTCACCGTCGATAAGTACACTGGCGACAATTATAATGATGCCGCTACTCGACTTGCTGGCGCTGAGTTCACGCTCACTGCGAAGGGTGACACTAGTGCAATCAAGTTCGTGCAGGTCAATGCCGGTAGCGCAACTGAGGACGCTGTATACCGTGTAGCCAAGGCTGGTGAGACGGCAGGTACGACCACCACCATCACTACTCCTGCAAACGGTAAGGTTGTCTTCCAGGGACTGAAGAACGGCGAGTACACGCTCACCGAGACCAAAGCGCCGGCCGGCTACAACAAGCTTGCCAGCGCCATCGGTGTGAAGGTCAATGGTTCGAACGACGGCACCGACACTACGAATGCCACCGTCAACATCACCTACAACAACGACAACAATGACACCACTTACGACCAGACCGCATCGAACGGCGTTATCCCGGTCCAGAACAAGTCCGGTGCTATCCTGCCTGGCACTGGTGGCATGGGCACCATCGCCTTCACGGTGATCGGTGTGCTGGTCATCGCGCTTGGCGTTGCCTGGACTCTCAAGCGCAAGAACGCCTGACGAGCATGGCCGTGTTTTGGGCGTGAAAGGCATACGCCTGCTGCGCCCAAAACATGGTTTCCTCGCGAAAAGAACGCTCGATGAAACGACTGCGCAACATCCTGCCCTTACTGGTCATTCTCGGTGGAATGCTCATTCTGTTCTATCCGACGATCAGCAACTTCCTCATCATGCGCAACGCCAGCCGCGCCGTAAATAACTACGACGCCAGCGTTGAAGCATTGAGCCAGGAACAGTACCAGAAGGTGCTGGATGCTGCGCACGCCTATAACGAAAAGCTCGCCCAGAACGATGCGGGAGAGACCGACGCCCTAACCGGCGCCGTCAATACCGCATCCACGGACGAGGAATACAACAGTCTGCTCAACATCGACGGCGACGGCATGATGGGATACATCACCGTGCCCCGTCTGCACGAGACCCTGCCCATCTACCACGCACTGCCGAAAAAGTGCTGCAGATAGGCATCGGTCACTTGGAACAGACCTCACTACCAGTTGGTGGCGCGTCCACTCATGCGGCGCTGTCTGGCCACCGAGGGTTGCCCACGGCAAAACTGTTCACGGACTTGAACCTTATGAAAAAAGGCGACAAGTTCTATATCACAATACTTAAAGACACGTATGCGTATCAGGTCGATAAGATCACTACCGTTCTGCCGACCGATGCCAAACAACTGGCGATTGAGCCCGGCAAGGATTTGGTCACGCTCATCACCTGCACACCGTATGCGGTCAACACGCATCGGCTGCTGGTGCGCGGTCATCGTATTCCATACACACCACAGCAGCAGAATGACGCCAAATCCACATTCCACGTGGACATTCCGCTGCAGTATTTGTTGCCGTTTCTCGCGCTGATTGCCTTGCTTATCGCATGGCATTTGTGGCAGCGGCATGAGCGGCGACGCCGGCAGAGTGGGAGCGCCAAGGTCGCATCCGGTGATTCTAGCTCCACAGCCATCGAGCCGGACGGTGACTTGCCTCCTCAGACAGCCAATACAAATAACCAATCACATTCATCACGGCGGAAAGGACCGGGCAGACATGTTAGACCCGCATAGCGGAAGCGAATATGGTGCGGCGCGCATTGCTGCCATGATTGCCGCCACCATTACTATCATCCTCACTGGTCTTGTGTCTTTCGGCTTCATGGTGCCATACGCGCAAGCTGATTCCTTCGGCACTCTCACCATCAATGCCGTGTGGAACCGAGACACGGCTTCACCCAAATCACTTGCCGGCGATACCTACGCCATCGTGCGCGTCGCTACCGTCACAACGAACAGCAACGGTAGCGTTTCCTCATATAAAACCGTCAGTGATTTTTCCGGTCTCACTGCCGATTGGGAACGCCTGACATCGAGCGAATATCACGATGCCGCCAAGAAGCTGGCTGCACACGCGGCGAAAAACAAGCTATACCAGCATTCCGGCACCACCAATGCAGCTGGCCAACTTACTTTCCAGAACCTACCGCTTGGCCTATATCTGGTCTCCCGCACGGATTCGGCGAAAGCCAACAAGGCATACGACTGTGATCCGTTCCTCATCTCGATTCCCGGCAGCGGAGATACGGCCGCCGATCTCAACATCACGGTAGAGCCGAAATTCAGCACCAGTACTCCGCCCACCCCGCCTGAACACGAACACAACCCAGGAGAGATGCCGGGCAATCCTGGCGTTATCGGCAATACCGGTGCCGCCGTGGGAGGTATCGCCGGTGTTGCGGCCGTCATACTTGTCATCGCATTTGCCGTGTTGAAACTACGCGTGCGATATCGCTCCGATGATACCGAGTCATCACACCAGTTCCGTGCCGACGGAGGAAAAGCATGACGCATAGCAAGGCCTCGTTCTCATCCGCACAGATAAAACGTCTGATCAAGCTGCGGGCGGTGGTGAAGGTATCGCCATCACGCATCAGGTATGCCGAGTGGTTCAAACGGGAATGCGTGATGCGCGCCGATGCCGGCGAATCGCCCACGTACCTGTTCCGTGAGGCGGGACTAGGGCCTGAGCTCATAGGCGAAAAACGTATTGAACGCTGCATGGACCGATGGCGGAAGAAAATGCAGCTGGAAGATCTGGAAGTGGCAAGCAGCCCGGAACGCCTGTTTTCTGTGGATATGGACACGGCGCAAGACAGAGAAGTCAGCAAGGTCGATGTGCGTGACGTGCGCGATCTGATCATCTGCAAGCAAACACGTTATATCGAGAGCCTGCAGCGGCAGATCGATGAGCTGCGTTTGCAGCTTGCACAGCAAACCAAGTCCAACGATATGCAATGAGCGGCATGGGACGAGTTGAATCGTCCGTAAACATAACGCGCCGAAGTCGTGGCAAAGGAGCACACATCGCGAACGACACGTAAAATCGAACACATGGAGTTGAACGAATTGCCCCAGATGGATCCGCGTGCGCTGAAGGCCACGTCTGTCAAAGCCGAAGACGAACACGCCAATTCAGCCGAACCGCAAGCACTGAAAATCACCGCCGCCAGCTCGAACCCAAAGATGTTCACGCTGCCCTGGCACAAGCCCTTGGCCACCTGGCCTGAGGACCTGCTGGCCAACCTGCCGCGAGGCATCTCCCGCCACGTCGTGCGATTCGTGCACGTGGGCGACGAGGTGTACGCCATGAAGGAGATCACGCGCCAGGTGGCCGAGCGAGAGTACGAGATCCTGCGTCGACTGCAGAAGCTCGAACTGCCAACTGTGACCCCGATCGCCGTGGTCATCGGCCGTCACACCCGTGAAGGGGAGCCGCTGGAGGCGATTCTGGTCACCCGGCACTTGAAGTTCTCGCTGCCGTACCGTGCGTTGTTCGCCCGCAACCTGCGCCCGGACACCGCCGAACGACTGATTGACGCCCTCGCCGTGCTGCTGGTGCGCCTGCACCTGGCCGGCTTCTACTGGGGCGATGTGTCCCTGTCGAACGTCCTGTTCCTGCGCGACGCCGACGCTTTCTCCGCCTTCCTGGTGGACGCCGAGACCGGTGACCTGCAAGCCCAGCTCACCGACGGCCAGCGCGAATACGATATCGACTTGGCCCGCACCAACATCATCGGCGAACTTATGGATTTGGCGTCCGGCAAGCTACTGCCCGGCGACGTGGATGAGATCGAGGTGGGCAACCGCCTAGTCGACCGCTACCACTCGCTGTGGAGCGCCCTGACCGACACCGACAAGTTCAACCCGGACGAAATGTGGAAGATCGAGCAGCGCGTCAACAAGCTCAACGATCTGGGCTTCGACGTGGACGAGCTGGAAATGAAGACCGCCGAGGACGGCAAGCGTGTGCTGGTCCGCCCGCGCGTGGTGGACGCCGGCTACGCCAACCGCAAGCTGCTGCGCCTCACCGGCCTTGACGTGCAGGAGAACCAGGCCCGTCGTCTGCTCAACGACCTTGACGCCTACCGTGCCTCCACGTGGCGTGAGGGCGAGGATCTGGAAATCGTGGCCACCGACTGGATGCGCGAGGTGTTCGAGCCGACCGTGCGTATGATTCCGCGCGAATATCGCTCCCAGATCGAGCCTGCTCAGTTCTTCCATGAGGTGCTTGACCATCGCTGGTTCCTGGCGGAGAAGGCCGGCCACGACGTGCCGATGGGCGAGGCCGTGACCAGCTACATCGACAACGCTCTGCCGAGCTACAGCCTTGACTCCAAGGCACTCGCCGAACTTAACGAAGAGGCCGATTCCGGCGTCATTGACGACGAATCCACCTACAGCGACCCGGACGACGACGGCTACAACCCCGATGACGATCCGGATGCGGCAGTGTGGAGTCATTAAGCGGACAATCCGGTGGACTGTCTGTAGGTGAGCCCATCACACAAAGAAGCCCCTCAAATAGAGGGGCTTCCGTGTATGTACAACCTATTACGGCCTCAAGCGACAATCACTCCGCCGCAGCCTTGCGCCGTGCGTTGGACACCGCGTACAGGCTGATACCCGCCGCCACTGAAGCGTTCAGCGACTCAACAGACGAGCTGATCGGGATGCCGGCAATCGCGTCGCAGGTTTCGCGCACCAGTCGGCCCAAACCGCTGCCTTCCGAACCGAGCACTACAACGAGCGGATCGGATTCAAAGCCAGTCTCGCCGACGAGCTTATCGCCGCCACCGTCAAGGCCGACAACGTAGTATCCACGCTCCTTCAAGCCCTCAAGTGCCTTAGTCAGGTTCACCACGCGCGCCACCGGCATATGCGCGGCCGCACCGGCAGACACCTTCCAAGCGGCGGCGTTCACTGAAGCGGAACGGCGTTCCGGCAGAATCACACCATTGGCACCGAATGCGGCCGCCGAACGAATCACGGCACCCAGGTTCTGCGGATCGGTCACGCCGTCCAATGCGATAAACAGCGGTCGCGCAGCAATACGGGCGGCCGCCGAATTCGCGGCCTCCATTGCCTTGGCCTTCTTCTCAGCACGATCGGCCAGCTCGTTCAGCGAGGAGTACTGGAACGGATCGACCTTCAGAATCACGCCCTGATGGTTGCCAGAGCGGGCGATACGATCCATCTCCAGACGATCGGCCTCCAGCATGTGCAGGCCGTTCATACCAGCGATTTTCACGATTTCGCGAGTACGATCGTCATGTTCAATACGAGACATGATGTACAGCGTGGAAGAAGGTACGCCTACGCGCAGTGCTTCCAGCACGGAATTACGGCCGTACACCAGATCCGAAGTATCCGCCGAAGCGAACTTGTCCACTCGACGGCGGGCTGCCAGACGCGGGTCGGCCATCTGCCGACGTTCGGCCGCTTTCTTGGCCTTGTACGCCTTGTGATAGACGCGGTCCTCGGCCTTGGGAGTGGGGCCGTAGCCCTTCAGTTTGTTGCGATGCTTGCCACCCGACCCCTTGGTCGGTCCTTTTTTGATAGCCATAGGTGCTATTGTCCCAGCACCCCGCGCCAAAACGCGGCTATTCCGCCGTCGGTAGCCGGTAAGGTATTGAGAGTGAAGAAGCAGCGTATGATATTCGGACTGTCCCTGCTGTATTGGGGATTATGGTTGGCGATTCTGATTCTGTGGATGGGTCGCTTCGTGACCTCATTCTTGTCGATATATTTGGTTTCCGCGCTGCGCCTCGATGAGGGTGTGGTGGGCACAGTCGTGGCCATGTACGGCTTCGGCGCAATCATCGGCTGCCTGTTCGGCGGTACCTTGTCCGACAGATTCGGCCGCCAATCCATGATTATCATCGGCGAAATCGGCGCAGCGGCTGCCCTGCTGGTCGTTTCCGTACTCACTGATCCTGTGTCTTTAGGCGCGGCTCTGTTCGTCTATGGTGCGTTCGCCTCGCTGCCCAGCCCGGCCATCGCCGCGTATATCGCGGATGTGGTGCCTGCCGAACGTCAGCAACGTGCATACGTACTGCAATCGTGGGCGATTAATTTTGGGTACGCGATTGGACCGATTGTGGCCAACCAGCTGGTCAAGATCTCGTATTCGCTGATGTTCTACGTTGAAGCGGCGGTGATGATAGCCGTCACGATATTGCTGATTGCGTTCTTCCGCGAGGTGCGGCATTTGGGGATTACTGTATCGGTGCCAAGTGCGGTGCGCCATGAAGACGAATGCAGTGTTACCCATGCGGAATTCGCCGGCATTGAGAGGCCGAATCACTCGGATGCCGCACCGGCTGCCAGTGTCAAGGGCGCCATGTCTCGCAATTGGCGGCGCGTGCTCACCGATACTCCATTCCTCGGCTTCTCCCTGCTGATGTTCGGCTACTTCCTTGTGTACTTCCAAAGCACCTCCGGCCTGCCCATTGCCATGACGGACCTTGGTCTAGGGCTGGGCGAGTATTCGGTGCTGCTCACCATCAATGGCGGTATGTTGTGCCTGCTGCAGATTCCCGCGATGAAACTGTTCGCGCGCATGGGCAATTCACGCGTGCTGGTGATGGGCCTCGCCGTAACCGTCATCGGCTATGCGGTGCAGGCCGCGGCCCATTCTTGGGGCGGATTCGCGCTTGCCGTAGTGCTGTGGACGCTGGGTGAGCTGGGCACATTCCCTATCGCCACCACTACGGTTGCCGCCATGGCACCCGCGTCGGCGCGCGGCACGTATCAGGCGTCTACAACGTAGTGTGGTCGGCGTCGATTGCGCTGGCGCCGCTGATTGGTGGCTGGACTATCAGCAACTTCGGCGGTCGAACGCTGTGGATCGCCTGCACTGTTGTGTTGATTGCCGTGACCCTCGGTCTCAAGCTCACCAAAGGCTCGCGCGACCGCGCCATGGCCCGCAGTCTTCACGATTCGCTGTAAGCGTTATTCGGTTTGGAGATACGGGCAAGACCGCATATGGCGAGTGGTTCTTATCGAGAACTATTCTCTGCGCGTATGATGTATGGCATGCAATACATTCAACAAACCATCGTTGGCATTGATGGCAGCGAGGCGCGATTCTTTGGCTATGTGGCCGACAACAGCGAGGAGATGGAACCGGACCGTATACGCCCGGCTATCCTGATTTTGCCTGGCGGCGGCTACGCCATGACTTCTGACCGCGAAGCCGAGCCAGTGGCCCTGCAATTCCTGGCCAAAGGCTTCGCCGTATTCGTGCTGCGCTATTCGGTGCAGCCCAGCCGCTATCCGGTGGCTTTGCTGGAGGCTGCCGAGGCAATGCGCCTGATTCGCGCCAATGCGGATCAGTGGCATGTAAACCCCGCGCAAGTGGCCGTACTCGGCTTTTCCGCAGGCGGGCATCTGGCCGCCAACCTCGCCACCTCGGTCGGCGACGAAGACATCCGCGAACAGGGCGGCATGGACCCGGACGCCGTGCGCCCGAACGCGCTGATGCTCTCGTACCCAGTAATCACCGCCGGCAAGTACGCCCATCGCGGCAGCTTCCAATGCCTGCTAGGGGACCAAGCTCACAATCAGGCTTTGCTGGACAAGTTCTCCATCGAAAAGCACATCGACGCCAAAACGCCACCCGTCTTCGTCTGGCATACCATGACCGACGACGCCGTGCCCGTGGAGAACACGCTAATGCTCATCCAGGCCTGCCGGGCCGCCGGCGTGAGCATTGAGGCGCACCTGTTCCCTGAAGGCAGCCACGGCCTGTCCTTGGCCAATGCGGAAACTGCCGGTAACGGCTTCTATGCGCACATCGTCGAATGCGTGCAGTGTTGGCCTGATTTGGCTGAGGCCTGGTTGCGTCGCCTGTTCTAGGCAAAACGCTATTACGCTGTGCGCCAAGTGCGCCACGCGGTTATGGAATAATGGCAATCGTATGCATCGGCAGCAGTTGCGCCGGTGTCCATAACCGCGCAGTCCTGTGCGTCCAGCCGGGAGAGAAAACCCGGCAGCGGCCGCAAGGCTGACTACTCCGCGGCAATACCAAGGAGAACATTATGGATGATCTCAAAGATCAATCCGCAGTGTCCACGACCGCAACGAACGGGGTCGTGGAATCGGAAGAGGTGCGCGCACAGGAAGCGCTATTGGGGGATACCGATCCAAGTCTGACCAGCGCCGACGACGTGGCCAAAGCCCTGAACGTCGACCCATCCCACGGCCTGAGCGAGGAAGAAGCCAAGCGCCGACTGGCCAAATTCGGCCCGAACGAGCTCGCCAGCGCCCCGCCCGTACCGAAATGGAAGAAATTCCTGGCCCAATTCCAAGATCCGCTGGTCTACCTGCTGATCGCGGCCACTATTATCTCGGTGATCGCTTGGTTCATCGAAAAAGCCAATGCGCAGCCCGGCGCGGAAGGCGGCGAAGTGCTGCCGTTCGACGCCATCGTGATCATCTTGATCCTGATTGTCAATGCTGTGCTCGGCTATATGCAAGAAGCCAAGGCCGAGGCGGCCGTCGAAGCGCTCGCACAAATGACGGCCCCGCAGACCTCGGTGCTGCGCGATGACAAGGTCATGCGCATCAACACCGCCGACGTGGTCCCCGGCGACATCATCGTCCTTGCGGAAGGCGATTCGGTCTCCGCTGATGGCCGACTGGTCAACGCGGCCAGCCTGCGCATCGCCGAGGCTTCACTGACCGGCGAATCCGTGCCGGTTGGCAAGAAGCCGGACACACTCACCGAAGCCAAGGCGCTGGGCGACCGCGCCAACATGATCTTCAACGGCACTTCCGTGACGCAAGGCACCGGCCGCGCAATCGTGACCGGCACCGGTATGAACACGCAGGTCGGCAAGATCGCCGACATGCTCTCCGCCACCGAAGATGAGAAAACCCCGCTGCAAAAGGAGATGGATTACGTCTCCAAGATCCTCGGCATTGCGGTGTGCGTCATCGCTGTCGTGGTGCTGGTGGCGCTCGCCGTGCTGGAAGGCTTCAACGACGTCCATGACGTGATTGATTCCTTGCTGTTGGCTGTCTCGCTGGCTGTGGCCGCCGTGCCGGAAGGCTTGGCCGCCATCCTGACCGTGGTGCTGGCGCTTGGTGTGCAGCGTATGGCCGCGCACAACGCCATCGTCAAGAAACTGCATTCGGTGGAGACCTTGGGCTCCGCTTCCGTGATCTGCTCGGATAAGACCGGTACGCTGACCCGCAACGAGATGACCGTGGAACGTGTGGTCACCCCGTCCGGCGAAGTGCAGATCACTGGCACCGGTTACGCGCCGGAAGGCCGCATGGTTATGACCGGCGGCGTCAGTCCTGAATCCGAGCAGGCCCAGATTGTGGCCGATGAAGTCGTCGCCACGCTCGTGGCCGGCACGCTCGCGAACGACGGCGAACTACGCGAGGAGAACGGCCGTTGGGAGATTGTGGGCGACCCCACCGAAGTCTCGCTGATCGTGGCCGCACGCAAGGTCAAGGCCGATCGCAAGATCAAGCGATACACGCGCGTTGGCGAGATTCCGTTCACCTCCGAACGCAAGCGCATGTCCATCATCGCCAAGGACAGCACCGATTCAGACAAGCTCACCGTGTTCGCCAAGGGCGCGCCCGACGTGCTGTTGAGCTACTGCACGCGCATCCGCGTGGGTGGTCAGGTCCGTAAGCTCACCGAAGGCGATCGCCAGTCGATTCTCGCCACCGTCGAACGTCTCTCCTCCGAGGCCTACCGTACGCTTGGCGAGGCCTGCCGTCCGCTGGAAACCGGTTCTTTGGCTGATGTGCCCGGTGTAAGCGTCAACGCTGCAGGCCAGGTGTCCGACATCGCCGATCAGGCCGAAGCCATTGAAACCGATCTCATCTGGAATGGCATGGTCGGCATTATCGATCCGCCGCGTACTGAGGTGCGCGACTCCGTGACCGAGGCCCATCGTGCCGGCATCCGCACGGTGATGATCACCGGCGACCACCCGCTGACCGCCGCCCGCATCGCCTCCGACCTTGGCATCATCGCCAAGGACGGCAAGGCCCTGACCGGCGACCAGCTCGACCAGCTGCCCGATGAGGCCGCGCTCGACAAGGCCACGTCCGAAGTGTCCGTGTACGCGCGCGTGGCCCCCGAGCACAAGCTCAAGATCGTCGAATCCTTGCAGCGCCAAGGCAACATCGTGGCCATGACCGGCGACGGTGTGAACGATGCCCCGGCAGTCAAGTCCGCGGACATCGGCGTGGCCATGGGCATCACCGGCACCGAAGTGACCAAGCAGAGCGCCAAGATGATTCTGGCGGACGACAACT
>ENA-OPZD01000015-OPZD01000015.1-human-gut-metagenome-genome-assembly--contig:-NODE-15-length-98208-cov-8.781293_pt1 | contig 98208 bp, 87 predicted proteins | sample MGYA00242479_ERZ504495 | MGnify/ENA primary metagenome ERZ504495 (study PRJEB26092, sample SAMD00036286) | human gut metagenome | host: Homo sapiens | study: EMG produced TPA metagenomics assembly of... | reverse complement strand
TGCGAATCATTGACCTGCGTGGTCAGAACCTGTCCCGTGCCGAACTGCTTGCCGCGATGCCGCGTGCTGCAATGGGTACTTCCGAAGCCACCGATTTGGTGCGTCCGATTCTGGACGATGTCAAAGAACGCGGCGCCGCTGCCCTGCGCGACTTCGAGGAGAAGTTCGATCACGTGCGTCCCAAGAACCTGCGCGTGCCGGTCGAGGCGATCAAGGACGCCCTGACCACGCTCGACCCCGAAGTGCGCGCCGCCATCGAGGAATCGGTGCGCCGCGCCCGCGCCGTGGCCGCCAACCAGGTGCCGAAGGACTTCTACACCGACCTCGCCGAAGGCGCCCGCGTGGCCGAACGCTGGATTCCGATTCAGCGCGTCGGCCTGTATGTGCCCGGCGGCAAGGCCGTCTACCCGAGCTCCGTCATCATGAACGCTGTGCCGGCCCAGGCCGCCGGCGTCGAATCGCTGGCCATCGCCACCCCGCCCGCCCGCGACAATGAGGAAGGCCTGCCGAACAAGACCATCCTCGCCACCTGCGCCATCCTCGGTGTTGACGAGGTATACGCGGTCGGCGGCGCTCAGGCCATTGCCATGTTCGCATACGGCGCCAAGGGCAGCGAGCCGCAGGACGGCGACATCCTGTGCGATCCGGTTGACAAGATCACCGGCCCGGGCAACATCTTCGTGGCCACCGCCAAGTCGCTGGTCTCCGCATTCGTGGGCATTGACGCGGTTGCCGGCCCCACCGAAATCGGCATCATCGCCGACGAAACCGCCAACCCGAGCCTGCTGGCCGCCGACCTCATCGGCCAGGCCGAGCACGATGAGCTCGCCGGTTCCGTGCTGTTCACCGACTCCACCGAGATTGCCGACAAGGTGCAGGAGAGCCTCAAGTACCGCGTGCCGCGTACCGAGCACGCCGAGCGTGTCCACACGTCGCTGTCCGGCACCCAGTCTGCCATCGTGCTGACCGACGGTCTCGACCAGTCCATCGACGCGGCCAACGCCTACGCCGCCGAACACCTTGAGATTCAGACCAAGGATGCCGATGCGGTCGTCAAGCGCATCAAGAACGCCGGTGCCATCTTCCGCGGTCCGTACTCCCCGGTGCCGCTGGGCGACTACATGTCCGGCTCCAACCACGTGCTGCCCACCGGCGGCACCGCCCGCTTCGCCGCAGCCTCGGCGTGCACACCTTCATGAAGCCGGTCGAAGTCATCGAATACGACGAGGAAGGCCTCAAGGCCCTCGCCGCCCGCATCAACGCCTTCGCGGTATCCGAGGACCTGCCCGCCCACGGCGAGTGCGTGCTCTCCCGCTTCGTCAAGGATCCGTATGACAAGGCCACCCTGCGCGAGCAGGAGAAGGAAGCCGGTCTGCGATGAGCTCGATTCCTGCAAACCTGCCGCTGCGCAACGACCTGATCGGTGAGGAGCCGTACGGCGCTCCCCAGCTGGACGTGCCGGTGTGCCTGAACGTCAACGAGAACCCGTATGCGCCGGACCCGGCCGTATGCGACACCATCGCCAAGCGTGTGCGTGAAATCGCCCCCACACTCAACCGATACCCGGACCGTGAGCACATCGAATTGCGTCAGGCATTCTCCGATTACCTGGCCCGCGAATCCGGTACCCGTCTGGACGTGGACGAGCTGTGGGTGCCAACGGCTCCAACGAGATCATGCTCCAGCTGTTCCAGCTTTCGGTGGCCCGGGCCGCACCGCACTCGGTGCCGACCCGACGTACTCCATGTACCCGGAGTACGCCCGCGACACCTTCACCGGTTGGAAGCTCGCCCACCGCAACGCCGACTTCACGCTGAACGTCGACAAGGTGCTTGAGGCCATCGCCGAGGTCAAGCCCTCGATGGTGCTGCTCACTAGCCCAAACAACCCGACCGGCACCCCGTTGCCGATGGAGGATATCGAACGTATTCTCGCCGCCTGCGAAACCGCTGAAGTGGTCGGCGCGGGCGAGGGCGTGCACCCGATTCTCGTCATCGACGAAGCGTACGTGGAATTCCGCAAGCCCGGCACCCCGAGCGCCGTGAGCCTGATCAAGGACCACCCGAACTTGGCCGTCAGCCGCACCATGAGCAAGGCCTTCGCCTTCGCCGGTGCGCGAGTCGGCTACCTGGCCGCGTCCAAGGGCATCATCGACTGCGTGCGTATCGTACGTATGCCGTACCACCTGTCCGCCGTGACTCAGGCCGCCGCACTGGCCGCCTTCGAACACACCGACGAGCAGCTGAGCCGTGTCGAGCACCTGCGCGAAACCCGCGAGGCCACCGCCGCATGGCTCAAGGAACAGACCTACAAGGACCAGCCGCTTGAAGTGGCCGAATCCGGCTCGAACTTCCTGCTGTTCGGCGGGCACTTCGACAAGCGTGAAGCCATCTTCGACGAGCTCCTGAAGCGCGGCGTACTCATCCGTGTGGTCGGACCGGACGGTTGGCTGCGCGTGTGCATGGGCACCGACGAGGAGATGGAAACCTTCCGTAACGCCCTTGTTGAAGTGCTTCGTATAGTGGAAGCAGCATAAGGGACGTTTCTTTCCGATTGCGGCGAGACCCGAAGCGATTCGAGTCCCGCCGCAATCCAATATGACGAATCACACAGGAGACATGATGGCAAGAACCGCGCACATCGTCCGCGAAACCAGCGAATCACACATCGACCTCGAACTGAACCTCGACGGCACCGGCAAAACCGATATCGATACATCCGTGCCGTTCTACAACCATATGATGACCGCGCTCGGCAAGCATTCGCTGATCGACCTGACCATCCACGCCCACGGTGACACCGACATCGACGTGCACCACACTGTGGAAGATACGGCCATCGTGTTCGGCGAAGCTCTGAAGCAGGCTCTCGGCGACAAGAAAGGCATCCGCCGCTTCGCCGACGCCACCGTGCCGCTCGACGAGGCGCTGGCCAAGGCCGTGGTCGACATTTCCGGCCGCCCGTACTGCGTGTGCAGCGGCGAGCCCGAAGGCTACGAATTCTGCATGATCGGCGGCCATTTCACCGGCTCGCTGGTCCGCCACGTCATGGAATCCATCGCCTTCCACGCCGGCATCTGCCTGCACATGCAGGTGCTCGCCGGCCGCGACCCGCACCACATCGCTGAAGCCGAATTCAAGGCGCTGGCCCGTGCGCTGCGCTTCGCCGTGGAAATCGACCCGCGTGTAGACGGCGTGCCCAGCACCAAGGGAGCCCTGTGATGACCGACGACAAGTTCGATCCGGACGAATCGCACTTCTCCGACGAGGAGCTTGAGGCTGCGCTCGCCGGATTCGAGAAAGAATTCGCGGACGATTCGGTATCCGGCGATGCCAGTGATACCAGTGATGCCGATAAAACAGCGGACGCTGCTTCAGCGAAGTCCGATTCCGACGCGAATGATGATACGGCTGATAAGGCTTCCGCTGATTCCGGCCAGCCTATGACCGACGACGTCACCGGGTCCGTTGCGGATGCGGTGAACGAGGCCATGGCCGACGTGGTCGACCCCTCGCTCGGCTTCGACAACGAACTCGCTGGACTGTTGGGTAACAAGGCGAAGGTGGCGCTGATCGTTACCCGTCTTGCCTCCGCCGAACTGTTGGCCGCGTTCTGCCAGCTGTCGGACATCTCCGCCGCATGCATCGGTGCCAATCAGGGGGCCGTCGCGGTGCTGAAGAATCTGAACGGCGACGGCCCGGAAGCCGCAGCCAAGGACCTGACCACCGTGGTATCCGGCATGGCCGTGATTCTTGCAGTCAACCGTGCCGACAAGCTTGAAGTGGCCATGTACGTGCAGGGAGAGGCCGGCCAGAGTTTCGCGCCGCCCGTGCTGTTCACCTCCACGCCGCGCTTCGTCGAGGACCTGATGCTCGGCATCGTAACCCTGAATCAACTCAAGACCCAAGGGTTCGAAGTGGTGGATTCCGCTGGACTCGACCATGATCAGGCGATGCAGATTCTCGCCAACCACACTAGGCGCGGACGTGGCGGGCGCGGCTCCCGCATCGAATAGACGCCAACCAAACCAGTAGGGGATAGGAGAGCAGATGACCACAGCGGTTGTTTTCGATTACGGTTTCGGCAATGTACGTTCCATGGTGCGTGCGCTCGCCAATCTTGGCGTCGACACCACCCTCACCTCCGACTACCGGCAGTCGTTGGAGGCCGACGGCCTAGTCGTGCCGGGCGTGGGTGCGTTCGCCGCATGTATGGAAGGACTGAAGAAGGTCGACGGCGACCGTGTGATCTATGATCGCATCCGCGCTGGCCGCCCGGTGCTCGGCGTGTGCGTGGGCGAGCAGATCATGTTCGAACACGGTCTGGAGCACGGTGCCCATGCCGCAGGCATCGGACTGATCGGCGGTTCGGTGAACCTGCTGGACGCCGACGTGGTGCCTCACATGGGATGGGACACGATCGAGGCCGCCCCCGATTCGGTGCTGCTCAACGGCGTGGAGAACGAACGGTTCTACTTCGTGCACTCCTACGCCGCGATGGAAGTGAAGCCGGCGGATACGTCCCGCTTCGACATCGATCTGAGCGATTCGCCCGAACGCGTGAGCTGGTGCTCGTACGGCCGATCGCGCTTTGTGGCCGCCTACGAACACGGCCCGCTGTCCGTCACGCAATTCCACCCGGAAAAGTCCGGGGACGCTGGCTCCCAGCTCCTCAAGAACTGGATCGCCACGCTGTAAAAAGCATGAAGCTCCCTCTGACGAGGGAGCTCAAATTGTGTATAAGTAACTGAAGAAAGGCTCTTCTTATGTCGTTGACTCTGATGCCCGCTGTCGATGTACGCGATGGCAAGGCCGTGCGCCTGCGCCAAGGCGAATCCGGTTCCGAAACCGATTACGGTTCGCCGTTCGAGGCCGCCCGTACTTGGGTTGAGGCCGGTGCCGAATGGATTCACCTGGTCGACCTTGATGCCGCTTTCGGTACGGGCAACAATCGCGATCAGCTGCGAGAAATCGTTCATGAGCTCGGCGACCGCGTGAACATCGAACTGTCCGGCGGCGTGCGCGATGACGCTTCGTTGGACGCGGCCCTTGAGGCCGGTGCCGCCCGAGTGAACATCGGCACCGCCGCTTTGGAGAATCCGGATTGGACCGCCTCGGTCATCAAGAAGTACGGCGACCGCGTGGCTGTTGGTCTGGATGTGCGCGGTCACACACTGGCGGCGCGCGGCTGGACGCGCGAAGGCGGCGACCTGTTTGAGACCATGAAGTTCCTTGACTCCGTGGGCTGCTCGCGTTACGTGGTAACCGACGTGGCTAAGGACGGCATGATGTCCGGCCCGAACATTCAATTGCTGAGTGAAGTCGCTGAACGCACCGACGCCAAGGTCACGGCTTCCGGTGGTATCTCCAAGCTGGACGATTTGCGCGCCATCAAGGAACTGGCTGAAATTGGTGTTGATTCTGCCATCCTCGGCAAGTCCCTCTATGCACGTGCGTTCACGCTCCAGGAAGCGCTTGAAGTAGCGAAGTAGGCAAAGGACTCGCCTTAGCGAGACTGTTAATCTACCTTCGCTCAGCTATCGCTTCACTCAGACCCCTCCTACGGACAGCCCAATGGGCTGTCCGCTTAACGGCTCAGCAAGGGAGGTCGCCGGATTTGAGGAGCTTTTTGAAGACGGCGTAGTCTTCATCATTCTGTTCGGCGTAGCTGACGGCGAATGAGGCGATGGCCTGATCGAATTCGTCGGTGCCACCCATGTAATTGGCGATCGCAATCGAATCGCCGGTGCGGGCGTGGGCGTGCGCCAACGACCATGCGCACATGCGTGACAGATCGCTCAATCCCGAAGCGTTGAGATTGTCGATATCAATCGACCCCTTGCCATTCCACAACTGGCGCACGTAATAGTCGCGCGGTCGGCCATCCTCGGCCATAAAGCTCGACCAACCCAACAGCACATCGGCCGTATTCTGAATCAGCTTCTGCCCCTGAACCACGCGCTCACCGTGCGTGGCGTACGGCGACGCGCCGCAGTAATGCTCGAGCACGGAATACGTGGCCTCCTTCATCTGAATCATCATCGGATCGTCGATATCACGCGCGATCCACACCGACGTCCACGCGCGCTGGCCCACCGAGCCCACGCCCACCACCTTGCGGGCCGCATCCTGATAGCGCAAATGATCGAACACCCAACGGCGATCGTCGTACAGGGAATGCCGGTAGCTCTCGAACAGCGTGTCTATACGTGCCTGCAACGCATCCAAGTCGGCGTAATCATCCAGCTGATTGATCGGCACCAGCTCGGGCGGATTGGATTTGAACCTGAGCTTGCCGCTCTCATAACGGCACAGTTTGGCCGCCGCCGCGTCGTTATCCTTCAGCAGCGCCTTCATGGCCGCCTCGCGCAGCACACGGCTGCGTTTGGAACCGGTGGTCTCGAAGCGGTCGAGCGTCTCCTCCACGTCCAGGTGCTCATACCACGCGTCAAGGTAATCCATTTCGGAGAACCACTTCATGCGTGTGCGGTACGTGTGTACGCACTGGACCACGGCGGCGCGACGGTCCTTCTCCTTGATTTTGTTGGCGCGTCCGCAGATCTCCACCGAGGCGGCGAGACGTTTCAGATCCCATTCCCACGGGCCGATAGCGGTTTCGTCGAAATCATTGATATCGAACACCAGACGGGCGGAAGGGGAGCGGAAAATGCCGAAATTGCCGATATGCGCGTCGCCCACGCACTGCACCGGAATGCCAGTGACTGGCGTGGAAGCCAGGTCATTGGTCATGATGAGCACGGTGCCCCGGTAGAAGGTGAAGGGGCTGGCGCTCATACGCTTGTAACGCAGCGGAATCAGATCCGGTACGCGAATCGCGGACTGCTCCTCCAAAAGGCTGATCGCCTCACGCCGGCCCTCCTTGACCTTCCAGATGGCATGTGCGTCCAGCGGCGCCTTGGTACGAGTGGCGATGCCGGCGCGCGAACGGTCGCGCGGGTCGGTGGCCTGCGTCCAGCTGGTCACGTCGACGGGCGGATTGGCGGATGGGGTGAGATGATCTTCGCTCATAGTCACTACCATAGTGCCGTGCCGGCATGGGCCTGAACCATGCCTGACATGCGGACCGGGGCATGTTGATGAAATCTCGCGACTCGCAGGTGACGAACAGTGAGATGTTAACGCCCTTCGTAACACGGTTATGGAACGATAGGCGACTATGGATAAACAGCAGGAGTTTGCGCTGCGCACGGTCGAAGAACGCGACGTGCGCTTTATTCGTCTGTGGTTCACGGACGTGTTGGGAACACTGAAGTCCGTGGCGATTGCTCCGGCCGAACTGGAAGCCGCGTTTGAGGAGGGTCTCGGCTTCGACGGTTCCGCCATCGAGGGCATGACCCGCGTGTCCGAAGACGATATGATCGTTCAACCCGATCCCTCGACGTTCCAGATCCTGCCGTGGCGCGGTGGCCCGCAAGGTACCGCCCGCATGTTCTGCGACATTCTGACCCCGGACGGCGAGCCTTCGCTCGGCGATCCACGTCACGTGTTGAAGCGCACGCTCGCCAAAGCCAAGGACAAGGGCTTCACGTTCTACGTGCATCCGGAAATCGAGTTCTACCTGTTCGAAAGCCAGGACGACTGGTCCAAGGCCCCGACCCCGATCGACGAGGGCGGCTACTTCGACCACGTGCCGCGCAGCCCAGGCATGGACTTCCGCCGTGCCACCGTGAACATGCTCGAGCAAATGGGCATCTCGGTGGAATACTCGCACCATGAGGCGGGGCCAGGCCAGAACGAGATCGATCTGCGATACGCGGACGCGCTCACCATGGCCGACAACATCATGACATTCCGTACGGTGGTCAAGGAGATTTCCTTGGAGCGTGGCATTCACGCCAGCTTCATGCCCAAGCCCCTGGCCGACGCGCCCGGTTCCGGCATGCACACGCACCTGAGCCTGTTCGAAGGCGATTCCAACGCCTTCTACGAGGCCGGTCAGGAGTTCAACATGTCCCTGACCGCCCGCCAGTTCGCCGCCGGCATCCTGTACCATGCGGCCGAAATCTGCGCGGTCACCGACCAGTACGTCAACTCGTACAAGCGCCTGTGGGGCGGTAACGAGGCACCAAGCTACATCTGCTGGGGCCACAACAACCGTTCCGCGCTGCTGCGTATCCCGCAGTACAAGCCGGGCAAGGGCAACTCCGCGCGCATGGAGTTCCGTGCGCTCGACCCGGTGGCCAACCCATACCTTGCCTACTCGGTGCTGCTGGCCGCCGGTCTCGACGGTATCGATAAGCAGATGCAGTTGGGCGAGCCTACCAGTGATGACGTGTGGGAGCTCACCGACGGCGAACGTCAGGCTATGGGCATTCAACCGCTGCCGCGCTCGCTGGACGAGGCGCTGAAGATCATGGAGAAATCCGACTTCGTGGCCGACGTGCTCGGCGAACACGCCTTCGGCTACTTCCTGGACAACAAGCACCAGGAATGGGAGGAGTACAACCAGCAGGTCACGCCTTACGAGCTGAAGAAGTATCTGCCGAAGCTGTAATCGCAAGCGTTGCACATGTGCCAAACCCCGTCGATGATTGGTCATCGGCGGGGTTTTCTATGGCGTGTCGTTGTGGTGGGTAGCGGGCAGAGGCGGGAAAAGTGTTATCGCTGAGTTGATACGAAAAAACGATTGACGTAACCGACGAATCAGCTTGTAGTACGAGCGAGAGCACTCAAGAGAGCACCCATGACGAACGCACCTGCGAACACCGCGCGTACCGGCCGGCACTTGGGTGGCCGATACCTTTGGTTGGCGTGTCACCTTTGCCTTGGTTTCGGTGCTCACCGCCGTGCTGATGGCATCGATGGCAGTGTCTCTGCCACGTAGCTCGCATCCGGCGAAGATCGGTTTCCTGAGGCAATTCCGCCTGTTCTTCGACCGCCGCATCCAGCTCGGTGTGGCGGATGTGGTCTTCGGCGCAGCCGCCTCCTACGTCTTCTACACGTATCTTTCGCCGATCATGCGCGACGAAATCGGCGTGCCCGAACGCTATATCAGCATCGGCTTGGTGATTTACGGCTGCGCCTGCCTGTGGAGCAACCTGTACGGCGGCAAGCTGGCCGACAAAGGTCATGGCGTGGAACCATTGACCCACATTCGACCGATCTACTGCGTGCAGGCCGTCTGCCTGTGTCTGCTGGCTTTCGCCTCGCTGCTGGCGGTTGGCATCACGACCCTGCTGCGTCCATACGTCGAACGCTGACAGTGTTGGCCGAGTCCAATCGGACAAGATCGGTCGGCTGCCGTTATCAACTTCGCGGCGAACCGAACCAGCTGGTGTAGATAAGCGCGAAGTTGCGGTTGCCATAACTGGAGCAGGAATCGCCGGTACCGTTGCCGGCGGCCAGTGCGGCGATGTTCGGCTGGTAGGGCGTATAGATGTAGAGCAGGGCGGTCGCCTTGTTCTCGATATACACTTGTGCGCCGCCGCATGCCGCGTTCGGATGATATTGGATGTAGTTGAGATTGTGCGCCGTATACCCGTACTGTTCCTCGTGCTCGAGATAGTAACGGTACCGCTTGGCCGCGCCATACACCTGCCGAAAGAATCCGGCATAGGTGGGATCGCAGTCGGCGGTATCCGGACAGTTCAACCCCATCGCCGCCATAAGCTGATAGTCGCTGGGATCGACGGCAGTGACCAGATGCTGCTCCTTCTGCATCACGGTGAGCAGTACTTTCTGGCTCACCTTGCAGGCGCGGGCCGACTGGTCGATGATTGCCGCCGCCGACTCGCCTTTGGTGCCTGCATAGTCCGTGCACAGGCCTTCGCCTGACTCGTTCGATGTGTCGAAGGTCATCGCGGCCAGCGAGCCGCCTTGTGTGTCCAAAAACGATTGGACTTCGGCCTGACTCATCGCCGAACCGTTGAAGAACTGACCATCCGAAATAATATTGCCCGGATTGAAATCGTATGTTCGCGTCAGTTCCAGCTGTGCCGCCTCGGCTGCGCGAACCTGTGCCCGCCAGTTTGTGAAACGAACCAGCTCGGCCACCAGCGCTACGACAACGACCACCGCCACCGTGGGAATCAGCCCCATCTTGATGCGGGTCGGCCAGTTCGCCTTACGCCAGGAACGCTTCAGAGCATTGATCGGACCGTGCCTACGATTGCGTTTCCTTTTCCGATTGCCGAGGTGTCCGCGCACTGGCCCACGCTGTGATGACGGCTTGTGCGTGCGCTGGCGCGTGGCCTGGCGACTTGTTTGCCGTCCGGTCACGCCAGCGCTTTCTTGATACGGTTGAGCGAAGCCGGCCCCTTGGTGCCAAGCTCCTGCGCCCATAGGGACACGTAGAACTCTTCAAGCATCCAACGGGCCTGTTCGGCCTGCTTCATCAATGCCTCATGCTTCGGGCCGGCCGGCTCCGCCTTGGCACGGGCCAACGCCTTATCTACCACCTGACGGGCCTCGTCGGCCTGCCAAGCCCACTTGACGTCACGGTTCTTATCGGTTTTCGCCTTATTGAGTCGGCTCAGATCGGCTCTCAAATATCGGCTCAACGACTTCAGCGCATCCGGGGGAGTGCGCCCGATGAATCCGGGGTAGACGAGCGTGGCGATATGGTCGCGAATCGACTGCAACACCGAAAGCATCGGCAGATCAGCCTTGCCGCCAGTGGCCTTGTCGACTTCGGCATAAGCCTTGAGCACGGCGATCACGTCATGCGCCACCTGATAGACGGTGTCCTCGTACACTTCGCGCACATCGAGCACCGCATTGGCCAACGCCTCATCGTCCGAGAGCCTGTCGACATTCGGCATCAGCCGTTTGACCGTGGCCAGCTGCAGGTCTTCGACCAGATCCTTGGTGGACTTGTACGGAGCAGAAGCCAGCATCAACGCCTCGGTACCCAGCCAGCGCGACGAAATGCGTTCGGCCGGCAACCGCAGCGCATCCAATGCGCCACGCCAGAGCATCGTGGCCCGGGACTCGGTGGTGGCACCCGCCTTATGCAACAGGTTCGCCTGACTGACCAGCTTGCCCTGTTCTCCAGCCTGATCGGCCTGCTTCTTGACCATTTGACGGGCCGACGCCTCCGCCTGCGCGGCGAACTTGCGTTGCAGCGCCTTCAGATCCTTGGACACACCCAGCACCTTGATGGGGCCGCGCGCATGCCGGCGTCCACGAGGGTGCTTGCCGGCCGGCAGTTGCTGCTCCACCGAGAACGTGACTCTGAGATACGGGGAAAGACGCTCGACCAGTTCCGGCCCCAACACTTCGGGATGAATCTGCGCACCCTTGGTGGCGATGGCCGCCTTGGTGAACACATGTGCCAGATCGGGCCAGCCAACGGTCGTGCCATCCTCATCCACCGGCGGCAGATTCGGCTTCTGCTGCGAGCCCGAGCCCGGCAGATCCGGGTAATGCTCGTCGATCCAGTCACGAATCGCACGCGCGGCATCCGGGGCCGGCACGAACTGGACGCGCAGCTGCTTGGGCAGCGCCTTGATCATCGACAGGATCAGCTCATCCAACAGACCCGGCACATTCCATGTGAACTGGTCGGGCGTGATACGCGAGAGCGCCTTCAACGGCACATGCACGGTGACGCCGTCGGCCGGGTCGGCCGGATCGTACACGTAGCTCAGACGCAGGTCGATGGGTTGGCCGTCCGATCCGGTCGTATGCCAATGGTCGGGGTAATCGTCCAGACTCACCGAATCGCTGGATGCCAGACGCTCCACCTTGGCCGGGTCGAAATCAAGCAGATTCGGCTGACGGTCATGCTCGGACTTCCACCATTTCGCCAGATCGGCCACGCTGGTCACATCGTTGGGAATGACCGCGTTGTAGAAGTCGAACAGATCCTCGTCGGACACGGTATCCGCCAGCTGGCGGGTGCGGCTCGCATCATCGGCGGCATCCTCGAGAATGTCGCGGTTTTGCCCACGAAGTCGTCGTAACTGAAACGCTGCTGAATATCGCCCTCGACCAGACCCTGGCGAATCAGGAAGTCGCGCGCCTCAAGTGGATTGATGCGTCCCCACTGCACGGCACGGTCCTGTACGATCGGCAGACCATACAGCAGCACGCGCGCGGTGGCCACAGCCGAGCCACGCGAACCCGACCAGTGCGGCTCCGCATACGTGGTGCGGGTCAATTGGCCGGCCAACGGTTCGGCCCACGCGGGGTCGATGGCCGCCGAATAGCGGGCCCACAGGCGAGAGGTTTCCACCAGTTCGGTGCTCATCACCCATGACGGGGTCTTCTTGGCCACGGCGGAAGCGGGGAACAGGGCGAAACGGGTGCCGCGTGCGCCCTGATAATCGTTCTTCGACTGCTTCTGGGCGCGTTTCATCGCACGGGCGCGCGCCGAACCGGTCAGCCCCGCGAAATCGGAGGCCTTGGGCTCGCGCACCACCTGCATGCCCATCATCGACAGCAATCCGGCGAGCATCGACTTGTGGATGCCGTCCGCATCCCACGCGCAGCACAGCGAATGCGCGGCCTGCTGATTCAACGGCAGCTGGCGGATCTCCAAGCCTGGGCGGGAGGCGGGCAGCGGGTCGCCGACCTTGAACTTCAGCTCCTTGCACATCTGGCGTAGCTGGGAGACGAGATCTTTCCACTGGCGCATCCTCAGCCAGCTGAAATACTCGGTTTTGCAGATACGGCGCAGCGCGTTGTTGCTCGGATCGCCGTCTGCTTGGAACACGCGATCCCAGATATTCAGGGCCGTCAGGAAGTCGGAGGTCTCATCCGCATACCGGTTGTGGATGCGGTCGGCATCCTCACGCTTGTCGTCCGGGCGTTCACGTGGGTCCTGCAAGCTCAGGAACGCCACGACCACGAGCACCTGGGCCAGAAGATTCGGCGAACCGGTTTTCGCGGCCTCGATAACCATACGTCCCAGACGCACGTCGATGGGGATGCGCGCCAGCTGACGGCCGGTATGGGTGAGCGTCACCTCGCCGCGCTTGCGGCCGATGGCCTTGAGCTCGGTGAGCTCATTGAAACCGTCCGACACGGCCTTCATATCCGGCGGATCGATGAACCCGAAGTTCGTGACGTCCTCGGCCGTGCGGGCCACGCCCACCGACAGCATGTGGAGTACCACGGCACCCAGCGAGGTACGCAGGATTTCCGGCTCGGTGAAGCGCGGTCGGGTCTCGTAATCCTCACGCGAATACAGGCGGATCGCGATACCGTCGGCCACGCGGCCGCATCGGCCGGACCTCTGGTCGGCACTGGCCTGGCTGATCGGCTCGATCGGCAGACGCTGGACCTTTGCGGTCTTCGAATACCGGGAGATACGGGCGGAACCGGGGTCCACCACATACCGGATACCGGGCACGGTCAGCGAGGTCTCAGCCACATTGGTGGCAATGACGATGCGCTGGTGAAGGTGCGATTCAAACACCTTATGCTGGTCGGCGGCGGACAGTCGCGCGAACAGCGGCATGATCTCGATGGCATCCGGCCGGCGCATGTCGTCGCGCGCGGGCCGTAATGATGCCGCAGTGCGGCCTCGAACTCGTGGATGTCGCGCTCGCCGGAGGCGAAGACCAGAATATCGCGGGGACCGCGCTCGTGGGAGGAGTGAATCACCAGCTCGGCGCAGGCTCGAGCCACGGCGGTAGGCATATCGGTGATGCCGTCATCGGCATAGGAGGCACCGGACCGGCCGCGGGGCCGGTCGGAATCGGATTCCGCGATGGCGCTGGCCAGCTCGTCGTAATCGGCGTCGCCGGGGCGGGCGCCCACCGCGAATCCCGGCACTTCGCGCATCAACGCGGGCGCGGTGCCAAGCGGCTCGTAGACCACCTGCACGGGGAAGGTGCGGCCGGAAACCTCGATTACCGGCACCTTCTCATGCAAGGCGTGCTCGAAATGCTCCTGGAACTTGACCGAATCGATGGTCGCGGAGGTAATGATGAGCTTCAGATCGCGGCGCTGAGGCAGCAGTGCCGTCAGATAGCCGAGCAGAAAGTCGATGTTAAGACTGCGCTCATGCGCCTCGTCGATGATGATCGTATCGTATCGGGTGAGTTTCGGATCGCGCTGGATCTGGGCGAGCAGAATACCGTCGGTCACGACCCTCAATCGTGTGCTGGGCGAGCTTTCGTCGGTGAAACGCACCTGATAGCCGACCTCGTCACCGAGCTTCACGCCCATCTCCGAGGCGATACGTTCGGCCACCGTGCGTGCGGCGATACGGCGAGGCTGGGTGTGCACGATCTGCTTGCCGTGCGTGCCACGGCCAAGCTCAAGCAGGATTTTCGGCAGCTGTGTGGTTTTGCCCGAACCGGTCTGGCCGGACACAATAACGACTTGGGAACGTTTGACCGCGCTGGCTATCTCATCACGCGCGGCAGATACGGGAAGTTCTGCGGGATACTCATATTTCATGACGAACTTCAATGATACGGAAGCCCTTGGAGCTCGCGTATTTGCTCGCAGTGAACCCCTCGCCGAGCGCATCGTCCAGCCAGGGGATCAGCGAATCGGAACCGAGATTCTTCTGCACTACGAGATAGGCGGCACCGCCCACCTTGAGCTTCGGCAGCCAAGCCATAAGCAATGTATGCAGCGCTTCCTTGCCGACTCGGATCGGTGGGTTCGACCAAATCACATCAAACGTGAGGTCGCTCGGCACCGTCTCGCAGAACGCCGGCTGGTTCTCGGCAGGCAGGGGAGTGCTGGACTCGTCCACCTGAGCCGTATGAATGTTCGTGTGGCCGTTCGCCTGTGCGTTGGCATGGGTCAGGTCCAGCGCGCGCTCGTTGACATCCACCGCCCACACGTTCGCTTCGGGCGACTCAAACGCCAATGTCAGGGCGATAGGGCCCCAGCCGCAGCCCAAATCCAGAAAATCACCGGTAAGCGGCGGCTCGGGCGCATGCTTCAGCAATACCGACGTACCGAGGTCCACGCGCGAGCCGGAGAACACGCCGTTCGACACCTGAGCGGTCGCCTCATGGCCGCGCAACGTTACGTTCAATGTGCGGCGCACATCCTTCGATGCGGGTTCCGCAGAGAAATACTGTTCTGCCATGGTCGCTCCATTTCTGCGGGATTCGCCGCTCTCGTATGCCGACCTGTATCAGCCGGCCTATGCCGGTACGTGCCGATCTATGCCAGCATGTCACCTCATGTGATGATAATAAAGGACCATAGAAGAATCGTGAACCATTCCAACCAAACGAGGCGCACTTGACCGACAACACCCAGTACACCGACATCAACCGCGGCAACAACGACGTTACCCCTGAAGGTGTGCTGGCCGAGCAGTCCGAAGTGCTGCTCGACGACAGCCAGCGCGCGACCGGCTGGCATGAGGACGCCAACCAGGAATGGGAGGAGCGCGAGGCCCGCAACGAGCTCAAGCATGTCGCCGGTCTCGGCGAGCTGCAGGACGTCACCGAAGTCGAATACCGCAAGGTGCGTCTGGAACGTGTGGTGCTCGTCGGCGTCTGGTCGTCCGCCGTCACCACGCAAGCCAAGGCCGAGGAATCATTGAGAGAGTTGGCGGCGCTCGCCGAAACCGCCGGTGCGGTGGTATGCGATGGTTTGCTGCAGCATCGCTCCAAGCCGGATGCAGCCACGTACGTTGGTTCCGGCAAAGCCAAGGAGATTGCCGGCATCGTGGCGCGTGAGGAAGCCGATACGATTATCGTGGACGACGACCTGCCGCCGTCACAGCGCCGTGCATTGGAGGACGCCGCCAAAGTCAAGGTGGTGGATCGCACCGCGGTGATTCTGGACATCTTCGCCCAGCACGCCACCTCGCGTGAAGGTAAGGCGCAGGTGGAGTTGGCGCAGCTCGAATACATGCTGCCCCGACTGCGTGGTTGGGGTGGTTCGCTGTCCCGTCAGGCCGGCGGTCGCGCGGCCGGCGCGGATGCGGGCATCGGATCGCGAGGCCCGGGCGAGACCAAAATCGAAATGGACCGTCGTGTAATTCGCACGCGTATCGCCAGACTGCGCCGTCAGATTCGTGAGATGGCCCCGGCACGTGAGGTCAAGCGCGGTTCACGCCGTCGCTTCGGCCTGCCCACAGTGGCCGTGGTCGGCTACACGAACGCCGGCAAATCCTCGTTGACCAACCGTCTGACCGGTTCGGCCGAACTGGTGGAAAACGCGCTGTTCGCCACATTGGACACGGCCGTGCGCCGCGCCAAAACCCGCGACGGACGCGCTTACGCCTACGTGGACACGGTCGGCTTCGTGCGCCGCCTGCCCACCCAGCTGGTCGAGGCGTTCAAATCCACCCTGGAAGAGGTGGCCGAGGCCGACGTGATCCTGCATGTGGTCGATGGCTCCCACCCTGACCCGTTCTCTCAGGTCGACGCGGTCAATGACGTGTTGGCGGACATCGAAGGCACGGCCTCGATTCCGCGTATTCTCGTATTCAACAAGGCCGATCAGGCGGACGAGGCGACTCGTGAACGACTCGCCGCGCTGCAGCCAGATGCGTTCATCGTCTCCGCCTATACCGGTGAGGGATTGGACGAGCTGCGTACCGCGGTCGAAAGTCTGCTGCCGGTCCCGCATGTGCATGTCAACGCTCTGCTGCCGTATACCGCTGGCTCCCTGATCCCCGATGTCTATTTAGAAGTGCAACACCCTTGTTGGTCCTGTAATTCTAACAGTTCGTCGGCGAACGCCTCGGCGGGCGTGCGGTAGCCGAGCACGCGCATGGGGCGGTTGTTGATCTCGTCGACGATCTCCCTGACCTCCTTTGCCATGTCCATCCGTATCTCGCAGCGTTTGGGCAGATACCGGCGGATCATGCCGTTGCGGTTCTCGTTGCTTCCCCGCTGCCAGCTGGAGTACGGGTCGGCGAAGTACGTGGCCATGCCCAGCCCGTCGCGCAGCCTTTCGTGGTGGGCGAACTCGGTGCCGTTGTCGTGCGTGACGCTGACGCGCGCGCCGGCCGGCAGCGGCGAGAACATGTCCAGCTGCGCCCCGACGCTCTCGCCGGCGGTCTTGTCCGGAACGACGCGGGCCATGAGGAACCTGGTCCTCCTCTCCACCTCGGTGTGCAGGTTGCATCCCACTCCGATGACGCTGTCGGCCTCCCAATGGCCGAACGCGCTCCTGCCGTCGGCCTCCGGCGGGCGTTCGGAGATGGGCACTCGGCCGGGGATCGGGAAGCGCGACGTCCTCCTGCCGCCGTGCCTGCGGCGCCGCCTGTGCCCTCGCGGCAGGCACCGCGCCCAGCGTTCCCGAAGCGGCCTGCTGGAGTAGACCCATCGGTAGATGGTCTCCGGGCACACGCGCATGAGCGCATCGTCCGGCCACAGGACGCGCAGCCTGCCGCTGATGAGCAGCGGCGACCAGCCGCGGCCCAGCCATTCGGCCACCTGCGCCCACAGGCGGTCGTGCGACAGCCGGTAGGGCTTTCGTGGCTTGGATCTCCTGCGGTCGGCCTTGCGCTGCGCGGGCCCGGCGATGTAGTAGCGGCCGGTCCATGGCCCCGCCTTCAGTCTTTTCGGCCGGTACGGGCGGTACGACTCGTTCTCGTTGGACGGGAACCATGTGTTGCGCTTGATCTCCCGGCTGATGCTGGACGGGCTGCGGCCCAGCATCGCGCCGATCCCGCGTATGCTGGCGCCGTTGCCTACCTCGATCTGGATGACCTGGCGTTCCTCTTCCGACAGGTGCGAATATACTTCTCCCATAGGTGCGACATCCCTTCGGACTGGTTTTCTAGGCAATTTCCAATCTAACGGGTGTTGCACTTTCATTTAGACAACGGGTCTCTCGTGTACGCGAATACGGCAAGGTAGACAAGGTGGAGTACCGCGATGATGGCATACAGCTTGAAGCGGACGTTGATGCCCATCTTGCCGCTCAGGTGGTCGAACAGTCCATTGACTAACGTGATAAACATCACAGTATATTCGTGAGCGCTAACAACCGTTGAAAACATTACCATACGGTTGTCAAACAGGGTGGTGTGCCGGTAGCAAAACGTCTTAGCGGGTTTATAGAGTGAAGACGTTAGTTACAAGGCCTGCCATTCATCAGCAGACCGCCTTTGAAGAGAGGTTCATCCATCATGGCGGAAACTACCGTTAAGCCCACGAAGCTTGCTGTTATTGGTGCCGGTGCCGTTGGCTCCACCCTCGCCTTCGCCGCTGCCCAGCGTGGCATCGCTCGCGAGATCGTGCTTGAAGACATCGCCAAGGAGCGCGTGGAAGCCGAAGTGCTCGACATGCAGCATGGCTCCAGCTTCTACCCGACCGTGTCCATCGACGGTTCCGACGATCCTGAGATCTGCCGCGACGCCGACATGGTCGTCATCACCGCTGGTCCGCGTCAGAAGCCGGGTCAGTCTCGTCTTGAGCTCGTTGGCGCTACCGTCAACATCCTCAAGGCCATCATGCCGAACCTGGTCAAGGTGGCTCCGAACGCCATCTACATGCTCATCACCAACCCGGTCGACATCGCTACCCACGTGGCTCAGAAGCTCACCGGTCTGCCCGAGAACCAGATCTTCGGTTCCGGCACCAACCTGGACTCCGCTCGCCTGCGCTTCCTGATTGCCCAGCAGACCGGCGTCAACGTCAAGAACGTGCACGCCTACATCGCCGGCGAGCACGGCGACTCCGAAGTCCCGCTGTGGGAGTCCGCCACCATCGGTGGCGTCCCCATGTGCGACTGGACCCCGCTGCCCGGCCACGATCCGCTCGACGCCGACAAGCGCGAGGAGATCCACCAGGAAGTCAAGAACGCCGCTTACAAGATCATCAACGGTAAGGGTGCCACCAACTACGCCATCGGCATGTCCGGCGTCGACATCATCGAAGCCGTCCTGCACGACACCAACCGCATTCTGCCCGTGAGCTCCATGCTCAAGGACTTCCACGGCATCTCCGACATCTGCATGTCCGTGCCGACCCTCCTCAACCGTCAGGGCGTCAACAACACCATCAACACCCCGGTCTCCGACAAGGAGCTCGCCGCTCTGAAGCGCTCTGCCGAGACGCTGAAGGAAACCGCCGCCCAGTTCGGCTTCTGATAAAAAATCGCTGTACGGAGCGATTTTCGCACCGCACAAGACTCGACCTACCTTTGTAGGCCTTCACCTTGTGCGGCACGAAAATCGCACACGTACAGCGATTTTTTATACCCTGCTGAATGCTCCCGTTGGGAGCATTTTTTATTCGTGGAGTTCGTTGGAGGAGGGGGAGCTATAGCCCTCGGGCTCGAGCTGGAAGGTGGTGTGGGGGACCGAGACCGGGAAGTGCTCGCGCAGGCAATCCTGCAGTTGGGTGAGGATTGTGGCGGCATCTTCCATGGTGAGGTCTTTGTCGACTACCACGTGGGCCATCAGAATCGGCATGCCGGTGGACACCGTGCTGGCGTGGAGGTCATGCACGGCAAGCACATGCGGCACGTCTTCCAGATGTTCGCGTACCTTATCGAGGTCAAGTCCATCCGGTGTTTCCTCCAGCAGCACCTTGACCGCGTTGTGCAGCAACTTGATGGCGCGCGGAATCATCATCAGTGCGATGACGGCACCGGCCACGGCGTCGAAGCCATTCCATCCGGTGGGGATCATTACCAGGGCAGAGGCCACCACGGCCACCGAGCCAAGTGCGTCATTCATCACCTCGAGGAACGCGGCCTTCATATTCATGTTGTCTTCGCGCTGCGAGGCAAGGATGAAAATCGAGATGATATTTGCGGCAAGACCCAGAATGCCCGCGAACAGCAGCAAGCCGATATCGTCGATTTCCGCTTTGGAACTGCCGAACAGACGCATGCCGGCCTCCACCAACGCATAGATGCCAACGATGAGCAGCACCACGGCACCTGCGGCAGCGGTGAGCACCTCAAGCCTGGCCCAGCCCCAAGTACGAGTGTTGTTGGGCTTGCGGCGCATCAGTATGGCGGTGATTGTGGATGCCGCCAGCACGGACATGTCAGTGAGCATATGACCGGCATCCACCAGCAGGGCCAATGAGCCGGTTAAGACAGCCGACACCACTTCGATGAGGAAGACCGAACCGGTTACGGTCAACGTGGCAATCAGCCTACGCTGGTGCGCGGCAGGGTTTACGGATGTGGATGATGCGGGTGCATGGGTATGAGCCATATGTACTCCTTCGCTCTATCGAGTTGAAACCGCTTCTCAATACCATTTGCGATATGGTCTGAATACGACGAAACCCCGGCGCGAGGCCGGGGTTTCGTAAGCTGTGCGTGACTATAGCACGACCAGCGCGATTCGGTGCACGCTGATCAGCTGGTGGCGAACAGGCTACAATTTGCGCAGCACGGTGACCACCTTGCCCATAATCGTGGCATGTGTGCCGTCGATGGGCGAGTATGCGGGGTTGTGCGGCATCAGCCAGACATGGCCGTTTTCCTTGCGGAAGGTCTTCACCGTGGCCTCGTCGTCCAGCAGAGCGGCGACGATATCTCCGTTGACGGCGGAATTCTGTTCGCGCACCACCACATAGTCGCCATCGCAGATAGCGGCATCCACCATGGAATCGCCGTGGACTTCCAGCATGAACAGGTGCCGGAGCCGGTCAGCCGTTCCGGCAGACGCATGACGTCGTCCACATGCTGTTCGGCGGTAATTGGCACGCCGGCGGCAATACGGCCAACGAGCGGCACATCGTGTGATTCGGCAATGGCTTCGGCGGGGAATTGGTATATCTCCGCCACATTACTGGTGCTGGTTGCCTCTTCGCTGGCTTGGGAGGGCTTTTCGGCATTCGGGGCGGATCCTGCCACCACCTCGATGGCTCGACCCTTGTTCGCGTTCATGCGGATGAAGCCCTTGTCTTCCAAAACTTGTAGCTGATGCTTGACCGAAGACGGACTTTTGAGCCCGGCGGCATTTCCGATTTCCCGGAAAGAGGGGGCGAAGCCTTGTTCGTCGATATGCGTGCGAATGGCGTCCAACACTTTGCGCTGGCGGTCGGTCAGGGTGGACTCGTCCGGCTTCTGCTTGGGGGAGAAGGGAATGGTGCTCACGTCAGGGCTCCTTTCGTTATGTCACCAGCATAACGTGTTGTTCGTGTGAAATCAAACATCTGTTCGAGTTTCGACTTGACCGTGTCGAACGTTTGTGCCATTATAAGAACAGTTGTTCGATAGAACATCTGTTCGAGAGAGGTGGTCGTGATGACTGGTTCAATGGTGATGGCCCCGGCCCGTAGCGCACGTGTAGCTATGCAGCATGCTGGAACGTCCCGCCGGAATGTGCGTGGGAAGATTATCGCAGTGATGGTCGCCTTGGCGCTGGCCTGGTGTGGTTTCGGCGCGCTTACCGCTCAGCGGGCCCAATCGGATACGGGGGCCACGCAGGTGACCAGTTATATCGTGCGGCCGGGGGATACGCTCTGGTCATATGCTTCGGCTATCACGCCTGCTGGTCATGATGTATCGGAAACGGTGGATGAGCTGATTGCGTTGAACAATCTTGAGTCCGGATCATTGCAGGCCGGGCAGCGCATTATTGTTCCGGTTGAGTAAATGAAACCCGAGCGGCATGGTTTTTCCGCCCGTACACGTTATTCTGGGGAGCATGCATTGTCCTTTTTGCCAGAACCCCGACACCAAAGTCATTGATACGCGCATTAGCGATGACGGTCATTCCATCCGTCGGCGTCGCGTATGCCCGAAATGCAGTAAGCGTTTTACCACGGTGGAAACCAGTATGCTGCTGGTCACTAAACGTTCGGGTGGCGTGGAGCCATTCAGTAGAGACAAAGTGATTTCCGGCGTACGCAAAGCTTGTCAGGGGCGGCCGGTCAGAGAAGAGGATCTGAAGCTGCTGGGACAGAAAGTCGAAGAGGATCTTCGCTCCCGAGGCCTTGCTGAAGTCACCTCAGATGAAGTGGGCAAAGCCATCCTGAAACCGTTGCGTGACTTGGATGTGGTGGCGTACCTTCGATTCGCGAGTGTGTACCAGAACTTTGCAGGTCTGGAGGATTTCCAAAGCGCCATTGATGGTTTGCGTGAATAATATGCGAATGCCATGCACCGTGATATGCGAGTGATTCGCAAACCATGGTGCGAGCCAATCATGAAGCCCAGCACTTATGAAAGAGACCCGTCATGATGACGGGTCTCTTTCATATCAATCGAGGATGAGCTGCGTCAGCTGATGACACGCATGCGAATGGTGCCTTCGATGTTGCGCAGTGCTTCAAGCGTGGCGGCGCTGGGCTTCTGAGCCACGTCGGTGACCACATAGCCAAGTTCGCCTTCGGTTGCCAGCGACTGGAAGGAAACGTTGATGTTCTCCTCGCCGAGCACATGATTGACATGAGCCAGCACACCAGGAAGATTGTCGTGCAGATGGGCGATACGGCACACACCCTTGCACTCACCGAGGTTGATCTGTGGTAGGTTCACGGACAAGGAGGTAGAACCCTTGAACCAGTAATCCTCAAGACGCTGAGAGACGAAATGGCCGATGGATTCCTGAGCTTCCAAGGTGGAGCCGCCAATATGAGGAGTCAGAATCATATTGTCTTCATTGGCCAGTGAGGTCTCGAACGGATCTCCGCTCTTCTTCGGTTCAACGGGGAACACGTCGACCGCCGCGCCAGACAGATGGCCGGAATCGAGGTGCTGCTTCAGAGCTCCCAGATCGGCGACGAAACCGCGCGAAAGGTTAATGAAAATCGCGTCCTGCTTCATGTGGGCGAATTGGTCTTCGCCGAAGAATCCGGTGTTCGACTTGCGGCCATCCACGTGCAGGGTCACGGCATCGGACTGTTCCAGCAGTTCGTTGAGGGTGTCGCAACGGTGGGCATTGCCCAGTGCCAGTTTCTCCTCAATGTCGTAGAACACCACGCGCATGCCGAGGGCCTCGGCCAGTACCGACAGCTGGGAGCCGATGTTGCCGTAGCCGATGATGCCGAGGGTCTTGCCTCGCACTTCATGCGAGCCGGAAGCGGACTTGTCCCACAGGCCATGCTTGATGTGATGCGTGTGTGCGGGAATGCGGCGCATCAAGCAGATGATGTCGCAGATCACCAATTCCACCACGGAACGGGTGTTGGAGTAGGGAGCGTTGAACACGGCGATGCCACGCTTGCCGGCATGTGCCAGATCGACCTGATTGGTGCCGATGCAGAAGCAGCCGATGGCGCTTAGCGTAGGACGCGCATCCAGCACGCGGGCTGTGACGTTGGTCTTGGAGCGTACGCCCACCAAGTCCACGCCATCCAGCGCATCGATGAGTTCGTCCTCGCTCAGGGCTCCCTTCATGGTCTCGACTTCGAAACCGTGATCACGCAGCGATTTGGCCGCATCGGGGTGAATGTTTTCCAATAACAGTGCTTTGGGCATGCTTCATACCTTAGATGTTCAGGGACTTTTCGTCCGCTTTTGTCCGAACTATAACCAGTTTCTGGGTCGGCCTGGTCATTGCCACGTACAGGTCCGAGGCGGCGACCAGGCGGCTCGGCGCGTCATCCTCGATGAGACCGGGCTCGACCACCACGACGGCATCGAACTCCAGACCCTTGACCGTTTCAGTGCCGCAGACGCTGATTTGCTCATCCCATTCGGGCTGCTCGATGAGCCTTGCGTATTCGGCCGGGTCAAGAATGACAGCCAGTTTGCGGCGCACGGCATCGCGCACCGGGGCGATGAGATTATCCGGACAGATGACGGCGATGCGGCCGGTGCCGTCTGCCGAAACGAATTGTTCGGCAAGCTGCGCCGCCTGCTCGGCCGTCGTTTCCAGCAAGGACGACATGTCGGGCACCACATTGCGGGACACCGAATCGGGGATGGTGCGCACCGCATTGACCGTGGAGATGTAGAGGCCTTCCTCCTCGGCAAATCGTGAGGCAAGTTCGGAAACTTCCTGCGGATTACGGTAGTTGATGGTCAACTCGTTCAAATCCCAGTGGCTTTCGCCGAACAGGCGGTTCATCGATTTGCTCCAGCGTCGGGTGCCACCCAGCGCCGAAGTCTGCGCCACATCGCCCACGATGGTGAACGAGCGGGAGGGGCAACGGCGGATCAACATACGCCAGTCCATGGCGGTCAATTCCTGCGCTTCATCGACCACGATGTGCCCGTAGGTCCATTCACGGTCGGCCGCGGCCCGCTGCGCGGTCAGCTCAGCGTCGTCCCCGTTCATCTGGTCGAGCAGCATCTGACTGGAGACGATGCCTCCACCCAGACCGGTCGCGGCCAGAGTGTCTTTGGCATACTGCTCTTCGGCGGCACGACGTGCGTCGGCGGCGGACTGGCGGGCCACCGCCTTGGGATCGGGGCCCAGCATATCCATTGCTTCGTCGAGCAGCGGAATATCGGAGCGGGTCAACGGGAGCCTTTGGGGCGGGCAAGTGCCGCGATGTCGTTGTCGGTCAGCCAACCAGCCAGAGACTTCAGACGTTCGGGATGGGCGAACAGCTGATCGATGAGCCATGGGGCGGTCATCGGCAGCCAGCACAGGTTCAGGGTCTTGCGAACCTGCTCGTTCATACGTAGCAGCGACATCGCGCGGTTCAGCTCCGCCTGATCCGGCGTGTAATCAAGCTGTTCGGCATAACGGTTCTGCATGCTGGTCAGCATCGAACGGATAAAGGTCTCGCGGGCCTTGTTATGAGGTTGTCGGGTGCGCTTCGCGTCCGCCTGCGCCTGCTCGATATCAGTGGCCAGCATTGGTACCTGAATGCCGCTAATGGTTACTGTCGGCAGAGCAGCGGGAACACGCACGCGTGCGGCGATGGCATTGGCCACTACGGAGGTCATGCGTCGATCGCCCTTGAGCTTGGCTGCATAAGGGGAGTCGACCGCCGTGGCGGTGATGCCGGGAATCAGATCGCTGATGGTGCGTGAGACCACGCCGGTTTCGCCCAAGGAGGGTAGCACCTGATCGATGTAGTGCAGGAACGCCGAGCTGGGGCCAACAACCAGCACGCCGGAACGTTCCAGCGTGCGCCGGTGCGTGTACAGCAGGTAGGCGGCGCGATGGAGCGCCACGGCCGTCTTGCCGGTGCCGGGGCCGCCCTGCACCACCACGGCGCGATTCATGTCGGAGCGGATGATGCGGTCCTGCTCGGCCTGAATGGTGGCCACGATATCGGTCATCTTGCCGGTGCGGCGTGAGCTCAACGAAGCCAGCAGCGCACCCTCGCCGGTCAATGTGCCGGCGGAAGACGCCTGGCCGACCTGGTCTGAATGCACGTCAAGCACCTCATCCTCAACGCCCACGACTTCGCGGAAACTCAAGGTGATATGCCTGCGCATCACGATGTCGCCGTGATTGGAAGGGGTCGCCTCATAGAAAGGACGTGCGGCTTCGGCACGCCAGTCGGTCAGAATCGGCTCATGGTCCGGGCTCGACAGGCCGATGCGGCCGATGTAATGACGGTCGCCGTTCTTGGCATCGAGGCGGCCAAACACCAGCCGATCCTCAACGCTGCGCAATTGCGTGAGGCGGTTTTCGTACATTGTGGCAAAGGAGTCTCGTTCGCTGCGTTGCGTGGGGGATCCGTGGGAGCCGGCGGCGCGTACGGTGTCCAGGCGTTGCCACATTTCGGCTCGCAGATCATCCAATCGTCCATAGGCGCGATCGACGGCCTGCTGCTCTTCATGCAGCTGGGAGGCGTAACTCGACATGCTGTTCTCTTCGTTCCATTTCCGTGGGGCAGAAAAACTTAAGGCATTCAAATTTACCGCACACCCCCTACGTCAGTGATGCGGACAACCCGAATAGGTGAATTCAGCGTGAATTCACCATGCTGCTCGGTCGGTGGGGTGCGCGACGTGGATTGAATGTGCGGAGCGTCCATTCGTGCGACAGTCGTGGCCGACACGCGCAATCCATCGGTAATTGCCCTAAAAGGGTGAGCAAATCGTGCATGAGTGGGGAGAAATGGGGAATCGTGGGGTAGAGTGGTGAGCCAGTTGGCCGAAGTGTATCCCACGTAACGATGAAGGAGGTGGAGCCATGGTTGCCGATCAGACGATTCGCGACGCTGATGCCAACGCACAAGGCTCCACCACTATGGCCGATCTCATGGCTGGTCTGCCGCCATTGCTTCTCGGAACATATACGCCGAAGATCGATGCCAAGGGCCGTATGGCGCTTCCGGCCAAATTCCGCTCCCAGCTGGGGCAGGGCCTGGTCATGGCCCGAGGCCAGGAACGGTGCGTGTACCTGCTGCCGTTCGACGAATTTCGACGTATCGCCTCGCAGATTCAGCGTGTGTCGGTGGGAAACAAAGCCGCCCGCGAATACCTGCGTGTGTTCCTTTCCGGTGCCGTCGACCAGCAGCCGGACAAGCAGGGCCGCGTGCTGGTGCCGCAGATGCTGCGCGATTACGCCAATCTGGGTTCCGACGTCGTGGTGATCGGCGTTGGCACCCGTGCCGAACTGTGGAATAAGGACACGTGGGAGTCCTACCTCGCCGAGAAGGAAGAGGGATATTCCGATATTGCTGACGATGTGTTGCCGGAGGTGGAATTCTGATGGTTGATGTGGCGAATATTCATCTGCCGGTATTGCTTGACGATTGCGTGAACCTGATGGCACCTGCCCTGGAACATGAGAACGCCATCGCAGTGGATTGCACCCTGGGCCTTGCCGGCCATTCCATCGCCTTCCTCAAGGCCGCGCCTCAGGCTCGGCTCATCGGCATTGACCGTGACAGTGAAGCGCTGGGGCTGGCCACCGAACGTATGGAACGGGAGGGGCTCGCCGATCGATTCATTCCGGTGCATGCCGCCTTCGATCAGCTCGATCAGGTGTTGGCGGACCAAGACATCGAACGCGTGGACGCCGTATTCATGGATCTGGGATTATCCAGCCTGCAGATCGACGAAACCGATCGTGGCTTCTCCTATTCGCATGATGCGCCGCTGGATATGCGCATGGACGTCAGCCAGCCGTTGACGGCCGAACGGATTCTTGCCACCTATGATGCGGCGGAACTGGTCCGCATATTCAAGGAATACGGTGAAGAGCGTTTCTCGCGTCAGATCGCCCGCGCCATCGTGGCGCGTCGAGACAAGGAGCCGTTTACCACCACCGCACAGCTCAACCGTCTGGTCGATGAAGTGGTGCCGCAAGCCCACCGCCCGGCGGGCAATCCCGCCAAACGCGTCTTCCAGGCGTTGCGCATTGAAGTCAACGGCGAATTGGACAAGCTCGCCTCCACATTGCCGCAGGCCGCGAACCGACTGCATGTCGGGGGACGACTGGTGGTGGAGTCCTATCATTCGCTCGAAGACAAAACCGTCAAATCGTTCATGGCACAAGGGCTGCGAGTGGATGTTCCGGCTGGCCTGCCTGTCATACCGCCGGATGCCCAACCGTTTTTCACGGATCTCACGCGAGGTGCCATCAAGGCCGACGAACATGAAATCGCAGCCAACCCGAGATCGGCTTCGGTGCGGTTGCGGGCGGTGGAAGTCAGCCGTGAGATTCCGTCACGATGGAGGAAACGCTTTACGCAAACCGCGCAGGGCCTGAATGACGTCAAGATACAAGGCTCCGCGTCTCCGGGCAGAGCCAAAAACACGGCACGAATTCGTACAAGGAGGGGATAACAGCATATGGCAACTGCACGTAGCATTCGATCGAACGCGGCTCCAGCCTCGAACCGACCGCACACCAAGCATCAGTCCTCCTCCCGACCTGAGCTGCGGGTGGTCTCCAACCCGCGTGGAAACGAGCAGGGCAATGTCGTCGGACGGGTCATCGAATGGACCAGAACAAGAAGCGCACCGCTGGTGCACGTGGCCATCGCAGTGATCTTCCTCGTCGGCACCTTGTTCGGCGCGCTGATGCTGCGTACCCAGATGGTGCAGAACTCGTTTGAGGCGGCACAGATCGAAACCAACATCAACAGACTTACCCAAGATGTCGAAGACGATCAGGCCAAACTCGATCAATTGGTCGCGAACCTGCCCGACAAGGCCAGCGACATGGGCATGGTCCCGCAGCAGGGATCAGTGTCCATCGACTTAAGCGGATACCAGTCCAACAAAGGCGGAACCCAGTGAACACCATTCGTCGCATCGTAGAGTTCGCCAAGGTCAAGACCTTCGCGTTCAAATGCATCGCCATCGGCGCCGCATTGGCGTTGGTGGCGTCGGCATGCGTGATTCAGCTGGCCTCCACCCAGCTCATCGGCGGCCGTCAAACCGCACAAGCGGCCACGGCTAACCGCACCCTGACCGTGACGTTGAGCGCCAAGCGTGGGCGTATCCTCGACGCCAACGGCTCCGTGCTCGCTCAAAGCGTGGAGCGTTATACTATCGTCGCCAATCCGGAGGCTGCACAGGAGTTCGAGCCGATTACTTGCAATGACAACACCCGTGATTACTGCCACGAAATTGACGGCAAACCCGTGGGCGCTACCGGAGCGGCGGCCGTGGGCCGACTGCTGGCCAAAGTCCTGGATATGAACGCCATGGAACTGGGCGCTGATCTGTCCGGTACCGGGCAGTATGTGATTCTGAAGAAAGATGTGACTCCGCAGGTCAAGCGCAGCATCGAGTCGTTGCACCTGGGCGGTATTGTCTGGGGTGAGCTGAGCAGTGAACGACTGTATGCGGATGGCGATCTCATGGGCGCGCTGCTTGGCGGCGTGAACGACAACGGCGATGGCGTCGCCGGCATCGAGCAGGTCGAGAACAAGACGCTTACCGGAACCGATGGCCATGAAACCTACCAGCGTGGTAATGGCGGCGAAGAGATTCCCGGCACCATGACCGAATCGGTGGCGGCCAAAAATGGCGACGATGTCACCCTGACCATTGACCGTGATGTGCAATGGTATGTCAAAAAGGTCTTGAAGGAGGCCGAATCCAAGTATGGTGCAGCGTGGGCGATCGCCGTGGTGCAGGATGTCCAGAGCGGGGAGATTCTCGCACTGGCCGATAGCGATGAAGTACAGGCTGGTACCGATGCGGCGAAGATGAGCCCGTCTCGGGCCGTGTCCGAAACCTTCGAGCCTGGTTCGGTGGGCAAGGTCATCTCCATGTCCGGCTATCTGCAGATGGGACTGCATAAGATGAGCGATCAATTGTCGGTCCCGGACCACATCACACAGGAGGGCCAGACCTACAAGGACTCATTCGACCATGGCACTGAGCGCTGGACGCTCGCCGGCATTCTGCAGAACTCATCGAACGTCGGCATGATTATGGCCGGGGAGAACTATCCGGATGAGCAACGCTACGAGTACCTGACCAAATTCGGCATCGGACAACCGACCGGACTGAACCTGCCCGGTGAATCGAGCGGTCTGCTCACCAACCCTTCGGCGTGGGATCTGCGTACGCGCAACACCATCCTGTTTGGTCAGGGCTACACCGTCAACGCCCTGCAGCTCAACAACGTGGTGGCCACCATCGCGAACAAGGGTGTCAAGCAGCAGCAGTCGATCATCAAATCAACCACCGATGCCAATGGCAAGACCACTGAGACCAAGAAGGGCGAAGCCACCCGCGTGGTGGATGAAAAGGTCGCATCGGACATGATGAATGCGATGGAATCAGTGGCGGAAGGCTACAACAAGTTCGTCAAGGTCGATGGTTACCGCATGGCCGCCAAGTCCGGTACCGCAGAGGTGCAGGGCTCGGATGGTACGCTCTCGTCCATTATCTCCGATTATTCCGTGGTGATTCCCGCGGACAACCCGCGCTATGCGGTCACCGTGGTGATGAAGGATCCGAATGGTGTGTTCGGCGGTCTGACGGCCGGCCCTGTTTCCGCACAGATTTGTGAGTTCCTTATGCAGAAATACGAGGTGCCTGTCTCCAGTCCACGCAAAAATGCTATTCCAGTCACGTGGTAAGGATCAGGGGAGAAAGGCGATAGCCCATGAGTGCAGTGAGCGAATCCATCGCCCAGCGGGTGACCCTGGGAATGCTGGTCGAACGGTACGGTTTTGAAGTCGATCCACCCTTCGCCACCAATGTCACCATTACCTCACTCAGCGATGCCGTGGACACCGTGATTCCCGGCTCGCTGTTCATCTGCACGCATGAGCAGGAACCCGATGTACTGCATGCCGCACAGGCCGGTGCCTATGCGGCGTTGCTGCCACGCGCGTCCAAAGGGCAGATCGCCAATGCCGATATACCGTTGCTCTACGGCGATTTCGACGATCGCGTACTCGGCGATCTGGCCAGCGGTCTGGCCGGCGGACCGTCCAATGCCATGGCGGTGTTCGCGGTGACCGGTGCGGATGAGCAGGCCGTCGACGCAGGCGTGTCCCAGCTCTCCGAATTCCTGCACATGCTGGGCAATCCGGTGGCGGTAATCACCGCATCCGGGTCCACGTCGATGACACGTACCATGAACCTGAACTATCCTCTGGGCATCCTCGATATGCAGCGCGCGCTGTCCGTGTGCGCCGAAGACGGTGTGGCGGCCGTGATCATCGCCATGGATGACCGCACGTTGGCCGAGCATGCGTTGGAATCGGTGAACGTGGATGTGCTGGGCACGGAAGATGTCAACGCAAGCGCAAGCTTGAACGAATTGAAGACACGCTACGCATTCGTTGCGGAACATGACATGTCCATGACCTCGTCGACACCCGAATCGGATGAAATGGCTGCGGATTCACCGGCAATGTATGACCGCGTCCGACTTGGGCACATGTCCTTGGCCATCGCCATGGTACAGGCCGCCGGCGTGAGGAAAAACAACATACGCAGTGCCCTGCATGTGGCCAATAATCTCAATTAAGTCCGTGGATACGGGACGAAGCGTAATCGTAAAGGAGTTTGAAACACCATGGTTCCGATGAGCGTGGAGGAGATCGCCAAGGCCGTCGATGGTCGATTGATCGGAGACGCCGATTCCGAGTCTCGAGCCACCAATACGGTCAGCGACTCGCGGCAGGCCGGCCCCGGATCGGTGTTTGTGGCCATCCGAGGCGAGCGTGTCGATGGGCATGACTTTGTGGCGAAAACCGCTGGACAGGGAGCCACGGTGGCCATCGTCGACCATGAGGTGAAGTCCGATGGCCTTCCGCAGATCGTAGTGAAAGACACGGTCGACGCCCTTGGCGAACTCGCCCGATACAACATCGTTCGCCGCCGCGAGCTGGACGGCGACTTCGATATCATCGGATTGACCGGTTCGGTGGGCAAGACCACCACCAAGGATCTGCTCTCCTCCCTGCTTGCCACCGTAGGTCCGACCGTGGCTCCGGTGGGATCGTTCAACAATGAGATCGGCCTGCCGCTCACTGCGTTGCGGGTCGATGAGCACACCCGGTTCTTCGTGGCTGAGATGGGTGCCAGCCATATCGGCGAAATCGCGCGACTGACCCGTATCGCACCGCCGAACACGGCAATCGTATTGAAGGTCGGCGTCGCTCACCTTGGAGAATTCGGCTCCCGCGAACGCATCGCACAGGCGAAAAGCGAGATCGTGCAGGGATTGCTTACCGGAGGCACCGCGGTACTGAACGCCGATGACGAACACGTGGTTCCCATGGCCGGCCTGGCCAACGGCGACGTGCTGTGGTTCGGCTTGGGATCGTCGCAGGAGCCCGAGGTGCGGGCCATTGATGTCACTGCCGACCGGTCCGATCATGCTGAATTCACGTTGGTCGATGCGGACGGCAACCATACGCCGGTGCATCTGGGCATTCCTGGACGTCACAATGTGATGAACGCGTTGGCCGCCGCAACCGTGGCGATGCGTTACGGTATGGCACCCGAAACGGTGGCACGGATTCTGGCCTCGCAGCACACCATCAGCCCTCATCGCATGGCATTGTCCACGGTGAATCGCGAGGGGACTTCCTTCACGCTGATCGATGATTCCTTCAACGCCAATCCCGACTCCATGAAAGCCGGCCTGAACGGGTTGAAGGCCTGGAACTCAAATGACGGCAAGGAGCCGTTCCGCGTGGCGCTGCTGGGTGCCATGCTGGAACTCGGCGCCGATGAAACGGCATTGCACACCTCGATCGGCACGTATGCGGACGAATTGGGCATCGACGCGATCATCGCGGTCGGTTCCGCCCAAGACCAACATCTCGATGCACTGGCACAGGCTCTGGCGGACGGTGCCCGTCAGAGCCAATCCGCGTCGGTGGATTGCGTACACGACATCGATGCGGCCGAACAGCTGGTCATCGACTTGGCTCGCAACCATCCCGACGCTGTGGTACTGCTCAAGGGATCGCACGCGTCAGGCCTGAGCGCTTTGGCTGAACGCTGGGCAAAGAACTGACCTGATAACCACCCCAAGAAACCGACAAGAAAGAGAAGCTGCACGTGATTGCTCTGATCATTGGAATGCTGGTGTCGCTCATCGTCACCTTAGTCGGCACCCCGCTGCTGATTCGGCTGGTCCACAAGCTGCACTATGGCCAGTACATCCGCCAGGATGGGCCGCAGTCGCATCTGGTCAAGCGCGGCACCCCCACGTTGGGCGGCGTGGTCATCAACTTCGCGATTCTGCTCGGTTGGGCATCCTCCGCACTGTACCGATACCTGCGTTCGGGCGACGTGCCCTCCTGGTCCGCGGCGCTCGTACTGTTCGCCATGCTGTCGATGGGTTTGCTGGGCTTTATCGACGACTTCGCCAAGGTGCGTAAGAAGCAGAACGAAGGCCTATCGGTGGGCGGCAAGTTCATCGGCCAGTTCATCTTCGCCACCATCTACGCGGTACTTGCGCTGCTGATTCCCACCAAATCGGGATTCCCCAGTGCGCAGGCAGGCATCAGCTTCATCGAACAGCCGTTCTTCAACTTCGACTTCGCCGGCCGTGCCGTAGCCATCATCCTGTTCGTCATCTGGGTGAACTTCCTGATGACCGCATGGACCAACGCAGTGAATTTGACGGATGGACTTGACGGTCTGGCGGCAGGTTCGTCGATGATCGCCTTCACTGGTTTTGGCATCATCGCATTCTGGGAAAGCTACCACATCAAGGGCGGCAGCATGGCGGATATTCCTATGCCGTGTCCGATCCTCTCGATCTGACCGTCATCGCCGTATGCGCGGCCGTCGCCTGCTTCGGCTTCCTGTGGTACAACTCGAACCCCGCATCGATTTTCATGGGTGATACCGGTTCCCTGGCCTTGGGTGGTCTGTTCGCAGCCCTGTCCATCGCCACGCACACCGAATTCCTGGCGGTGGTTCTGGGCGGACTGTACGTCATGGAAGCCATGAGCGACGTCATCCAGGTCGGGTACTTCAAGATGACCCACAAACGTGTATTCAAAATGGCGCCGATTCACCATCATTTCGAACTGGAGGGTTGGACCGAAACCAAGGTGGTGGTGCGGTTCTGGATGATCGAACTCATCTTCGTGCTGCTCGCCCTGACGATTTTCTACGGCGACTGGGTCACCCGCTCCGGCCTGCTGTTCAGCTAGCGGAAATCTGGGTGGATTATGCTCACCCACGGAATTCCTATATCAGGAGGAACAATGCAAGTAGCGGATAAGACAGTGGTGATCGCCGGACTGGGGGTGTCCGGCACCTCGTTGGCGGAGGTATTGAGGGAACGCGGCACCCACGTGATTGGCGTCGACGAGAGGAAGCCCGAGGCCGATCTCCACTCCTTTGATGACGTGGACTGGGACCACGTGACTACGTCATGTCGTCCCCGGTGTTCAACCCCCGCACCCCGTTCGTGCTGGAAGCCCAACGCCGTGGCATCCCCGTGATGAGCGAGGTGGAATTCGCATGGCAGCTGCGTGTGAATAACGAGCGCACCGGTACTCCGGCTCCATGGATCGGCATCACCGGCACCAACGGCAAAACCTCCACCACCGAGATGACCTCGGAAATGCTCACCGCCTGCGGACTCGACGCGCCGACCGCCGGCAATATCGCCTCCGGAGACATGAGCATGAGCCTGTCTCGTTGCGCCACCAATCCGCAGCACGACGTACTGTGCGTGGAACTGAGCTCCTTCCAATTGCACTTCACCGATTCGCTGGCACTTGACTGCGCGGCGATCACCAATATCGCCGACGATCACCTCGACTGGCATGGCGGGCGCGAGAATTACGCCGCCGACAAATCCAAGGTGTTCCACAACGCCAAACGCGCCATCGTCTACAATGCGCAGGACGCCAAAGTCAGCGAACTGGCGGCCGAGGCTCAGACTGCCGAAGGATGCCGCAAGGTGGGATTCACGCTCGAGGCCCCTCAAGCCGGCCAGATCGGCATTGAAGATGGCTGGATCGTGGACAGGAGCGGCGTGGCCGGCGGCGCAGTAGGAGAGTCGGTCAGACTGGCCGCCATCACCGATTTCACGCATCTGGCAGAGCCGGACGGCTCACTGTACCCGCATCTGGTGGCCGATGCATTGACGGCATTGGCGTTGGTGCTGGGACTTGGCGCTGATCGCGATACCGCGTTGAAGGCGCTTACCTCGTTCAAGCCGGGCGGCCATCGCATCGAAACCGTGGCTGAGGCCGCAGTCGAGGGCGGCTCTGTTCGTTTTGTGGACGATTCCAAAGCCACCAACGGCCATGCGGCACGCGCCTCGCTGTCCAGCTTCCCGGCCAAGTCTGTGATCTGGATTGCCGGAGGTCTGGCCAAGGGCAGTCGATTCGAGGACCTGGTCAAGGACCAGGCACACACCATCAAAGCGGCCGTCATCATCGGCAAAGACCAGCAGCCGATGATCGAAGCGTTTGCCAGCCAAGCTCCGGACATCCCGGTGACCATCATCGATCCCGAAGACAACGATACCGTCATGGATCGTGCCGTCGAAGCCTGCGGCACGTATACCGCCGCCGGCGACATCGTGCTTATGGCTCCGGCCTGCGCCTCCATGGACCAGTTCAAGTCCTACGCGGATCGAGGCAATCGATTCGCCGCCGCAGCCAAGACGTGGAGCGAGGTGCATGGCCTCCACTGATACCCATAAGCGTAAGGCATACAGAGTCCCTGACAAGCCCGCACTCGAAATCACTGACTACACGGGTTGGCGAAGCTTGCTCAACCCGCTATGGTGCTACCACGGCTTCCGCATGGCCGTGGTGGGGCTGACATGCTTCGGCCTGATCATGGTGTTCTCCAGCTCCACGGTCACCATGGCCGCACTGGGCAAGTCGCCGTTCCTTCAGCTTCTGAACCAGGGCGCGTTTTGCCTGATCGGCTTGGTGCTGGGCTTCGTGGCATTGATGATGCCGGTGACGTTCTGGAAACGGACCGGCGTGCTCTTTGTGGTGGGTGCCTGCCTGTTGCAGGCGCTGACCTTTACTCCTTTGGGTATCGACGTCTATGGCAACAAAGGTTGGCTGAACCTCGGCTTCACCACTATCCAGCCGGCTGAATTCATGAAGTTCGCGATGTGCATATGGCTGCCCTCGTCGTTGCATGCCTGCAGCAAGATGTACCACAAGAAGGGAATCAAAGCATATGCCGCGCCGTTGGTGTTGTATGCGATAGGCGTGGCGCTGGTGATGGGCGGCAGGGACCTCGGCACGGCCATGATTCTGGTCTTCATCGGAGGCGTGGCCTTTCTGATCGTCGGGTTCCCCGGCAAATGGATGGGAGTCGGCGTATTGGGCGCGGTGGTTATGGTCGGTGCATTGGCGGTTTCCAGCCCGAACCGCTTGCGTCGTATTCTGGCCACATATGGCGATTGCTCGGCCGCTGACGCGCAGAGCGTATGCTACCAGTCCATTCACGCCAAGTACGCCATCGCCTCCGGAGGTTTTCTGGGATTGGGCATCGGCAATTCGCGGGAGAAATGGAACTACCTGCCGGCCGCCCATAACGATTTCATTTTCGCGATCATCGGCGAGGAGACCGGATTCGTCGGTTGCGCCATCGTATTGCTGTTCTTCGCGATTCTCGCCTGGTGCATGATCGTCATCGCATTGCAGGTCACCGATCGTTATGTTGCCATGGTGCTGATGTGCGTCGCCATTTGGATCGTGGGCCAGGCCATGGTCAACATCGGCGTGGTCGTGGGTGTGTTCCCGGTATTGGGCGTGCCTATGCCGTTCGTCTCCGCAGGTGGCTCATCCATGATTATGTGCTTGACGGCGGCCGGACTGGTTGTGGGACTTATGCGCTCTCAACCGCAGATAAAACAGTCGCGTCAGAGCGCGTAAGTAGACTCGGTAATCATGAATCAAGGCACACCACATATCGTTCTTGCTGGCGGCGGTACCGCCGGACATGTCAATCCGCTGCTCGCGGTCGCCGGGGCGATTCGCGACATCGAACCCACGGCACAGGTCACCGTCATCGGCACTGCGGTGGGTTTGGAGAAGGATTTGGTGCCGGAGGCCGGCTACGAGCTCGACACCATCGAAAAAGTGCCGTTCCCGCGTCGCCCTAACCTGTACATGCTGCGCTTCCCGGCAAAATGGAAGCGAGAAACCGCCAAGGTGCGCTCCATTCTTGAAACGCGGCATGCGGATGTCGTGGCCGGATTCGGCGGGTATGCTTCCGCCCCCGTCTACGCCACCGCACACAAGATGGGCATTCCGATTGCCATCCATGAGCAGAATGCGCGTGCCGGCATGGCCAATAAACTGGGCGCTCGTTGGGCCGATTTCATCGGTACCGTGTACGAGGGCACCGGTCTCAAACCGCGTGCCGGAGCCGACGTCGAGCGCGTCGGTCTGCCGTTGCGCCCGGCCATCGCCTCCCTGACCAAACGCATCGGTGACGACCGTGCCGCCGTACGCCGTGAATCGGCCGCGCAGCTTGGCGTCGATCCGAACTGTCCGCTGGTGCTGGTCACTGGCGGATCGCTGGGAGCGCAAAGCCTGAACCGCGCCATCGCCTCCTCCGCCGCAGACCTGTTGGCCCACGCACAAATCATCCACTTGACCGGGCGAGGCAAAATCAGCGAAGTACGCGAACTGGTCACGGCCTCGGCCGGCGCGGACGTGCTTACCGGCATCGGCCCCGAATCGGCCGGACAAGGTGACTACCATACCGCCGAATATCTGGAACGAATCGATCTGGCCTTCGCCTGTGCCGACTTGGTGATTTGCCGTGCCGGAGCCGGATCGGTATCCGAGCTGGCTGCACTGGGCCTGCCGGCCATTTACGTGCCGCTGCCCATCGGCAACGGCGAGCAGCGTTTCAACGCCGAGCCAGTGGTGAACGCCGGCGGCGGCCTTCTGGTCGCAGACAAGGACCTGACCCCGCAGTGGGTGCATGAGCATGTGCCCGATCTGCTCGCCGATCACGAACGACTTGCCGAATTCGGCCGCAAGGCATGGGAATACGGCATCAGAAACGCTGCCGAAATCATGGCCCGGCACGTTCTGCAATTAGCCGAACCATCCAAGTAGTATTCAGATATCATTCCGTGCGCGATACTGACCAATTCCGTTCCGCAGCACGAGATACGGTCATAATATAGGGTGCTGGAATCCCTAAAGGAGTTTTGAATTGTCTCAAGATCAGCCCATAGTGCTTGACCCCACGTATGCCTCATTCGATGCTGCGGCCCGCCCCGCGGATCTCGGCGCCACCCATTTCATCGGTATCGGCGGTGCCGGTATGAGCGTTCTGGCCGAAATGCTGCACGCCGAAGGAGTCGCGGTGGACGGCTCCGATCGCGCACACAGCGCCAAAACCGACCGACTTGAAACGCTGGGCATCACCGTTGAATTCGGGCAGCGAGCCGAAAATGTCGCCCAGGCCGAGACCGTGGTCTACTCCAGCGCCATCAAACCGGACAATCCGGAAATCGTCGCAGCACACGCGGCGGGCAAGCGCATTGTGCATCGCAGTGACATCCTCGCCCTGCTCATGAACGGCAAACGAGCCGTCACCGTGGCCGGAGCGCACGGCAAAACCACCACCAGCTCCATGCTGTCCCACATTCTGGTGAACGCCGGTGCGATCCAAGCTACGCCATCGGCGGCTTTATCCAAGGCCCGGACGGCACCACGCTGGACGGCGGACACGCGGGCAAAGGCGACATCCTGGTGGCCGAAGCCGACGAATCGGACGGCAGCTTCGCCAAATACCATCCGACCATCGCCATTATCACCAACTGTGAAGCCGATCATCTCGACCATTACGGCGACGAAGCCACTACCGTGCCGCGTTCGTTGCCCACGCCGGCCGGGCCACCGGTCACGTGATCATCAGTATCGACGACCCCGACGGACTTGCCGTGCTGGAGGCCCTGCCCGCCGACGTGAAATCCCATACCGTTGCCTACGGCACTACCGCGCGTGAATCCCTGCCCGATTTGGGCGGTGCCGCGTATGTCTGGATCGCTTCGGAAAGCGAGACCGCAGGCAGCGGCGTCGAACAGCTCACCCTGCATCTGCCGGCCGCGGTGACGGCGGGGGAGCCGGTGTCTCAGAGCGTTGCCCTGAAGGTTCCTGGCGTGCACAATGCGCGCAATGCGGCCGCCGCCATCAGCGCTGCCGTGCTGCTGGGCGTGAGCCCCGCAGACGCGGCCAAGGCGGCCGGCACATTCCTCGGTGCGGCACGCCGCTTCCAGGTGCGCGGCACGGTCAAGCAGGTCACTGTAGTGGACGATTACGCCCACCATCCCACCGAAATCGCGGCCCTGCTGGATGCGGCCCGACGCCGGTACCCCGATTCGACCATTCGTGTGATCTTCCAGCCACACCTGTTCTCCCGCACCAAGTTCTTCGCGCACCAGTTCGCCAAATCCTTAGCCAAAGCCGATGACGTCATTATCACCGGCATCTTCCCGGCCCGTGAAAAGCAGGCCGATTTCCCGGACATCAGCCCCTCCACCATCGTGGACGCGGCTGCGGGACTCAAGGATGCTTCCGCAGGCACGTGGATTCAGCCGGTCGAGGATATGTGCCTGGCCGCCAAGATGATGGCCATGCGCGCCCACCACGGCGACGTGATCTTCACCGTGGGCGCGGGCGACATCACCGACATGGATCAGGTGCTGCTCACCGCACTTGAGGCCCATCGGGAAAGCTGCGAGTGATGTCCGGGCGCACGGTCAGATCCGGGGGCAATGACAACGGCTCACGTCGTTCGTCTGGGAGCTCCCGCAAGCCGCGCACCATCGGTTCACGCGGAAACACGGGTCGCTCGTCGAAGTCTCGCACTCCCCGGTCCGTGTCTTCCGGTCATGAGATCGACGAGCCGGAGATCATCGACGATGTGACGGTAGCCAAGGGCCAGGCCGGTGCCTTCGTCGATGCACGACGGTTGCACAGCGAGGATTACGTTGCCGAAACGCTGCATCAGACCACCGGCTCCCTAGGAGTCGCATCACGCCCGAAAGTGGTGAATTTCACCGAACGCGCCAAAGAACGCAAGCGTGCAAACGTGCGCGTCGTTGCGTTACGCGTGTTGATTGCGGTCGTCAGTGTGGCTGTAGTGGCGGGGCTGGCATGGCTGCTGCTTTTCTCGTCGGTGTTTCGTCTGGAAACCAGCGAGATCGGCGTATCCGGTGCCAACGAATGGGTGAGTGCGCAGACCATCCATGTCATCGCCGATAAGCAGGCTGGAAAGTCGTTGTTCCTGGTCTCCGCCCATGAGGTCACAGAGCAACTCAAGTCCATTCCCGGCGTCAGCGAGGCCAAGGTCTCCAAACAGTTCCCCAAGTCGATGAGCGTGGAAGTCAAGGCGCAACGGCCCGCGGCCATGCTGAAAAGAGGCGATACCCTGACCGCGGTGGATTCCCAGGCGCGTGTGTTGAACTCGGTGAAGAACGCCAACGTGGATGGCATCCCGGTGATCGAGGTCAAGGATATAGACGCCAGTCTCAAGAACCGTTCGGTGAAGGAGACGCTGACGATTCTGGGCGCGTTGCCGGAATCGATGCGTAAGTCCATTACCAAGGTCACCGCTGAGACGCAGGATTCGGTGACTACCACGCTTAACGACGGTGACCGCGTAATCATTTGGGGCGACTCCTCGCAACTGAAGCTGAAGTTGGCGGAAGTCGAGGAAATCGACAAGAACATCACCGCTGGCACGGCTGGCTTTGCCGGGAAACATCAGATTGATGTTTCCTCATCCCAGAAGCCCATCATCAAGTGACGGCGATTTCGTTGGCTTCGTTGGTTCCGGGGCGATGTTCGCTGCTGGCGATTTGCGCGAGTAGCACCATAGGGTGTATGCTGAAAAGTCCGGCCGAAAAGCCGGAAGCTTGATAACTCAAGATTGGGGGCGATCGGTTTCGACGGTGACCTGTTCGCTGCAGGGAAGCGTGCCGAGAACGCCGGGTCCGCTCGTGGATGACCCCGGCAAAAGAATAAGTGCTAAATCTAACCGCACTGAGTTCGCTCTCGCTGCCTGATTTTTAGTCAGGATTAACCAGTGAGCAGCCGCTCCGTTCACTCCTCCTCGTCTTTGGGAGGATGCTGAGCGTCGTTTAGAAGACTTGCTGATGCAGTTGAGCCTCAGGGCTGCATCGGGACTTTAACTGCGGATATGCTCGCCATCAGTTGTCTGCGACATCGATGGGAGCAGAAAAATCGCCAACTTGGCCAGCAGACTACGCACGTAGAAGACTGTGGCTCGGTCATCGGACCGGGGTTCAATTCCCCGCGCCTCCACCAATCCGCCTCGGCGGAAACAAGCCGCTTGGCTTTACGAAAGTAAGGCTGAACGGCTTTCTGTTATTGCTCCGTTGATTCCTTGTTTTCCCGCTATTCTCTCGTGTCGGATATGTCAGTTGGACGAACTTGCGGGGAAGAAACGATTTAGACTTAGTTCAGGGCTGCCGATTGCACGATGCGCAGAGGCTATTACGCTACGCCGTAATCAGGGAGGATATATGCCGCTGGAATTGGTCCGACAGGATATTACGAAGATGAAGGTGAACGCCATAGTCAATGCGGCAAACACGCAGCTCGCCATGGGTGGGGGAGTGTGCGGCGCGATATTCCGCGCTGCGGGAGTCTCGCGCATGGCTGCCGCCTGCGATCGGTTTGCTCCCATTCATACCGGTGAGGCGGTTATCACTCCGGGATTCAATTTGCCATCACGCTATGTGATTCATACCGCAGGCCCGATATGGCGAGACGGCAAGCATGATGAAGAACGTCTGCTGCGTTCGTGCTATCGCAATTCGATGGAACTCGCGGCACGGCAGGGGTGTGCCAGCATCGCCTTCCCCTTGATTTCCAGCGGTATCTATGGATATCCGAAAGCCGAGGCCCTTCATGTGGCCCTCGATGAGATTCGCCGATTCCTGGGCGACGCAGCCGACTCCGGACACGATCTCGACGTATACCTATGCGTATTCGACAAAACCGCTTTCGAAATAAGCAGCAGTATTGACAAACGTCTTCGCGCATATATTGATGATTATTATGTAGCGGAGCATGAAGATACGCTAGGAAGCAGAACGTATGAGCTGCTTGCTCTCCAACGGTTTTCGGATAATAAGCCGAAGGCGGATAGGGCCGTACCTTCCGGCGTCTTGGACATGCCGGATTTCCTGGGCGATATGGGTGAAACGCCTGTCTACTCGGCGCCGTCGGCAGCTCCATCGCCGAAATCCGCCGGGCATGTGGATGATGCGGTGCTCTCCAATCTGGATGAACCTTTTAACATCATTCTCTTGAGGCTTATCGACGCCAAAGGATATTCCGACGTGGAGGTATATAAACGAGCGAATATCAATCGTAAACTGTTCTCTAAAATTCGCTGTGGCGATGGCTATATGCCCAGCAAGAAAACGGTTCTGGCACTGGCCATTGCCTTACGGCTGAATATTGACGAGACGCAAGATATATTGGCGTGCGCCGGGTATGCGCTGTCGCACAGCGTGAAATTCGATGTGATCGTGGAATTCTTCATCGTCCATGAGATGTTTGATGTATTCACTATTAACGAGATGTTGTTCCGATACGATCAGCCGTTGCTTGGGCAATGATGCGGAGCGGTACGCTCGTCTCCTGACCTGCTGCCGATACGCGGCATATTGTCGCTTGCCAAGCGACCTAGGACTGGTCCCATGATGCGAAGCTCATTGATATCGCCGACAATCCGGCTGGCGAATGAGCGAAAGGATCCATCATGGGCAAGAACGACAATGGCAATAACGGCCGTACGGAACTGGTGTTCGTCGTCGACAGAAGCGGATCGATGGGAGGTCTGGAATCAGACACCATCGGTGGCTTCAACAGCATGCTGTCCAAGCAGCGAACAATTGCCGGCGAGTGCAGGGTAACGACCCTACTGTTCGATCATCGAATCGAAACCTTGCATAATCACCTCGACATCCGCGAAGTGAACGATTTGACGAGCCGGGATTACTGGGTGCGCGGTAGCACTGCGTTGTTGGATGCGATTGGGCTGGCCATTGACCGCATGATCGTGACGCAACGACATACTGCGGCAGCGTACCGTGCTCAACATGTGCTGTTTGTCATCATTACTGACGGGTATGAGAACGCGAGTCGTCGATATTCGTTGCATCAGATCAAGCAGATGATTACCTATGAGCGTGAACGCTATCATTGGGAGTTTGTGTTTCTGGGCGCGAACATCGACGCCGAACAGACGGCTGGCGATTTTGGTATCTCACCGCGATGCGCCACTGATTTTCATGCCGATGGACAGGGAATCAAAGCCTCGTTTGAGGCCGTTGCCTGTGCCGCGACCGCCGTGCGCGGAGGTGCTGACCTTGAGGACCTCAACGCGCCGGACTTTCTTGGTGGTGTTCGTGATGACTATCGGTCTCGTCGTCGAATGAAGCGGTAAACGATGAACTGCAGTGCAGATATTGCCGGTCGCCAGTCGGTCGCGTACGTTACCGGCTGGTGACTGCACACGTTGTACTGTAGGGAACCATGAAAGTCGTATTGCAACGAGTATCCGAAGCGTCCGTGGACGTGGTCAATGAATTGGGCACGCTGGATCCCACGTTCGAGCCGCAGCAGATTGGCCCGGGATTCATGATTCTGGTGGGCGTCACCGATGAGGACGGCGACAAGCAGATCGCCTGGTTGGCCCATAAGATTCTGAATCTCAGGGTGTTCGAGGATGCGCAGGGCAAGATGAACCGTTCGATTCAGGACATCGGCGGCGAGATTCTCTCCATCTCGCAGTTCACGCTGTTCGCCGACGTGCACAAGGGCAATCGCCCGAGCTTCATCAAGGCCGGCAAGCCCGAGCATGCCGATCTCATGTGGATCAAGTTCAACGAGGCGTTGCGCTCCGGGGGAGTGCCGGTGAAGGAAGGTCGTTTCGGCGCGCATATGCGGGTCGGACTGGTCAATGACGGGCCGGTGACCATCGTCATCGACACCGAGCATGACATGCCTGACGGAACACGCTGAATTGCGATAGTGATTTGACATCATATCCCGTTCCCTCCAATATGTTACTAAAGCGCTTTAGTCTCCTGCGGGCGAGGGCGCATGTCGATATGTTTCCCATGAACGGGCAGCACAATGATGTGGCCGCACAAGCGGCAGAGATAAGGGGAGTGAACAGCAGATGTTCCTGAAACCTGAACAGCAACTGGAGCGGTGCAAGCGCATAGTGCGCCAGCGCGTGGACCCTCATATCCACCCATCGATCGCACAGCTCGCGGTGGAGTCCTTTGACATTCCCGGAGAGCCGATGCCCACTGACGAGTTCTTCGCGAAGCTCAATCGAGGTGACATCGATTTCAAGCCGTTTACGCTCGGCAGTGAATGGGGCACCACATGGGGCACAGTCTGGTTCCGCCTGACCGGTACCGTGCCGGCCGGCTACCCGAAAGGCAAGCCGCTGGAGCTCATCCTCGACCTCGGCTGGTACCCGCACTCCTGCGGCGGCCATATCGAGGGCCTCGTCTACCGCGCCGACGGCACCGCCATCAAAGCCGTACACCCGCTCAACTATTGGGTGCCGTTCATAGATGCCGAGGGCAACGCGCAAGTGCCGGTCGCCGAAGACGGCAGCTTCACCCTGTACCTCGAAGCCGCCAGCAACCCGCTGCTGCTCGGCGTGCCTCCGTTCATTGAGACCGAACTGGGCGACCATGCCACCGGCAAGCCGGACGAGCCGTACGTATTCAAGTCCGCCGATCTGACCGAATTCGATGCCCGTTTCGAGAACTACTCCGTGGATCTCGACGTGGTGAGCTCCCTGATGGAATTCGCCGACAAACAGTCGCCGCGTTACTGGCAACTCGCCAAAGCGCTGCAGCGCTCGCTGAACGCCTACGACGAGCGCAACCCCGAATCCGTGGAAGCCGCGCGCGCAGCACTCACCGGCGTACTGGCCAAGCCGGCCAACGCCTCGGCCATGAACGTCAGCGCCATCGGCCACGCACATATCGACTCCGCATGGCTGTGGCCGGTGCGCGAGACGCGCCGCAAGGTGGCCCGCACCGTATCCAACGCATTGGCTCTGATGGACGCCGACCCCGACTTCAAATACGCGATGAGCTCCGCCCAGCAGTACGCCTGGCTGGAAGAGGATCATCCGGACATCTTCAATCGCATGAAACAGCGCATCGAAGAAGGTCGGTTCATCCCGGTCGGCGGCATGTGGGTGGAAGCCGATGGCATGCTGCCCGCCGGCGAATCGCTGATTCGCAGATTGCATATGGCCGCAAATACTTCAAGGAACATCTCGGTGTGGAGCCCAAGGGCGTATGGCTGCCGGACAGCTTCGGCTACACCGGCGCATGGCCGCAGATCGCCCGCCGGGCCGGGTACGAATGGTTCCTCACGCAGAAGATCTCGTGGAACGATACCACCAAGTTCCCGCACCACTCGTTCATGTGGGAAGGCATCGACGGCTCGCGCATCTTCACCCACTTCCCGCCGGCGGATACTTATGCTGCTTGGTGCAAGGTTCAGGAACTCGACTACGCCGAGAAGAACTTCCAGGACAAGGATCTCGCCGACCGCTCGCTTCTGCTCTTCGGTTTCGGTGATGGCGGTGGCGGCCCCACGCGCAACATGATGGAGCACCTGCATCGCTATGAGAACCTCGAGGGCGTCTCCAAGGTGAGCATCGAAGAGCCGAACGACTTCTTCGACAAGGCGCATCAGCAGCTTGCAGAGAACGCCGGCCCGGAAATGCCCGTCTGGAAGGGCGAGCTGTATCTCGAACTGCACCGTGGCACCTTGACCTCGCAACAGGACATGAAACGCGGCTGCCGCCAAGAGGAATCGCTGTTGCGCACGGTCGAATACCTGGCGTGGCCGCCACGTTGGCCGACCCGAACTATGACTATCCGCGCGAAGAACTGGACCGTATCTGGAAGACCCTGATGCTTAACCAGTTCCATGACGTGCTGCCGGGGTCATCCATCGCATGGGTGCACCGCGAAGCCCGCGAGGACTATCGCCGTGACCTGAAGCGTCTCGCTGAAATCGCCCAAGACATGTGCGCCGTGCTGCGCAAGGCCAACCCGCAGGCCGACTTGCTCGCCGAGGCCCGCATCAGTCAGTTCCGTAATGACGGTGCGTCTTGGCGTGCCAGCCGCATCAACGAACCGACCGGCGCGCTTTCCGTGCTGACTCAGACGCTGGACAACGGCCGTGTACTTCTGGCCAACGGCGTACTGTCCGTCACCATCGAGGCCGACGGTACAATCTCGTCACTGCTTGACGAGGAGCATGGCCGTGAACTGGTTCCGGCCGGCACCCGATTGGGCCAATACGAACTGTTGAAGGACGAACCCGCCGTTTGGGATGCCTGGGAGATCGAACGCGAATCCCTGCTCATGGCGAATGCCATGACCGGATCAATCGAATCGGTCGATACCGAAAACGGTGCGGCACGAGTCCGCGTGCGTACCGCCGACGATGACACCGTCATCACCACCGCCATCACGCTGCGCCCCGGTTCACACACGCTCGATTTCCACGCCGACATTGACTGGCACGAACGTGAACGCTTCCTCAAAGTCGATCTGCCGCTGGGTATCGTGGCCGACCAAGCGACATACGACTGCCAGTATGGTCTGGTCCGCCGCCCAATCGTCAAAAACACCGCATCCGACGAGGCCAAGTATGAGAGTAGCACGAACCGCTTCACCCTTATCGGCGACGCCGGTTACGCGGCGGCCGTCATCAACGGATCGGTGTACGGGTCCGATGCCTCACCGATCGCCGGGAACGCCGCCGAAGGTCGTGACTCGGGCACCATGTTCCGACTGTCGCTGCTCTCCGCGCCGACCTTCCCCGACCCGCGCACCGATATCGGTGCGCATGAGTTCGACTGGTCCGTGGTGGCCAACGCCACGGTGGGCAGTGCGCTTGACGCCGCTTGCGCACTCAACGCACCGACGCTTCATGACATGCCCGACTTGGCGCCGCTCGCCTCGGTCGAGTCAGCAAACGGCACCGTGGTGTTGGACTGGATAAAGCTGGCCGACGATGGCTCCGGAGACCTGATTGTGCGCGCCTATGAGGCGGCCGGCGGCAGGGCCGATGCCACGCTGCATGTCTGCCCGGCGCTCGCAGGCGCTTCGGTGCATGAGACCAACGTGTTGGAAGGCGACGATCTGGCCGCCGACCTGCCGGTCGCACTGCAAGACGGTAGACAGAACGCCGAAGGCGCCGCACTGCACTTCGGCCCGTTCCAGCTCGCCACCCTGCGCATCGCGCGCTGAATTTTCGCCTGACGCTTCTGCCTCCTTGTACCATGAGGGGCAGAAGTATGTCGTATTACGGTTTCTCCAATTACCATCACTCCCACCCCTACCACCAGACACAGCAAAGGAGTTGAACTCTCCATGTTTCTTCTGCCCAATCAGCAGTTGGAGCGCTGCGACCGCGTCATGCAGCAGCGCGTCAAACCGCATATCCACACCACACTCGCCGCATGCACCTTGCGTTCGTTCCACAATCCCGGCGAACCGGTGCCCTCCAGCGAATTTCTAGCCAAAGTGCGCAACGGCCAAGTGCCCTTCGAGCCTTTCCGCGTTCCCGGCGTCTGGGGCACCACATGGGGCACCACATGGTTCGAGGTGAACGGCCACATCGACATGGCGGCGGTCAAAGGACGAAAAGTCGAACTCATGGTAGACCTCGGCTGGCTCGATCACCGCGGTCCCGGATTCCAATCCGAGGGACTTGTCTATCGTGCCGACGGCACCGCCATCAAATCCGCGAACCCACGCAACCACTGGATTCCACTCGTCTACGCGGACGGCAGCAGCACTGTAGAACTCGATGAACATGGCGACTTCACCGTCTATATCGAAGCCGCCGCCAACCCATTCGTCGAAGGCCCCACCCCGTTCTCACCCACCGAACTCGGCGAAGAGGCCACCGGCACCTGTGACTTCCCATACACACTGAGTCGCATGGATATCACCATCTTCAACGAAGACGTGTTTGCCTATGACATGGACTTGGAAACCGTATCTTCCCTGATTCGCGAACTCAAAGACGACGACCCGCGCTACTGGCAGCTCGCCAAAGCGCTGCAACGCTCCTTGAACATCTACGATGAACGCGACTTGGAAACCGTGCCGGCAGCCCGTGCGGCGCTCGCCGGCGTGCTCGCCGAACCGGCTGCATCCAGCGCAATCAACCACATTGCCATCGGCCATGCGCATATCGACTCCGCATGGCTATGGCCGGTGCGCGAGACCCGCCGCAAAGTGGCCCGTACCGTATCCAACGTGCTGGCTTTAATGGACGAAGACCCGGACTTCACGTATGCGATGAGTTCCGCCCAACAGTACGCATGGCTGGAAGAGGAACATCCCGACCTGTTCGCACGAATGAAGCGGCGCATCGAAGAAGGCCGGTTCATCCCGGTCGGCGGCATGTGGGTGGAATCTGACAACATGATTCCTTCCGGCGAATCATTGGTGCGGCAGATCACGTTCGGCCGCCGATATTTCAAGGAGCATCTCGGCGTCACGCCGCGTGGCATCTGGCTACCGGACAGTTTCGGCTACACCGGCTCTTGGCCGCAGATCGCCCGTCGTGCAGGATTCGACTGGTTCCTCACGCAGAAGATCTCGTGGAACGACACCACCAAGTTCCCGCACCACTCGTTCATGTGGGAGGGCATCGATGGCACGCGTATTCTCACGCACTTCCCGCCCTCGGATACCTACTGCTCGTGGATGAGCATGCATGAGCTGATGTATTCGCAGCGCAACTTCCTGGACAAGGACCTCTCCCGTAACGCGATTCTGCTGTACGGCTTCGGCGATGGCGGTGGCGGTCCCACCCGTGAGATGACCGCGCGCATCCGCCGCGACCATGATCTCGCCGGCGTGCCGAAGATCGAATTCGGTACTCCCGACCAACTGTTCGACCGCGTGCGTAAGGATATCGTCGACGATGCGCAAGGAGAGACCCCGGTGTTCAAGGGCGAACTGTACCTTGAACTGCACCGTGCCACCCTCACCGCCCAGCAGGACATGAAGCGTGGCTGCCGCCAGGAGGAGTCGATGCTGCGCGTCGCTGAATACCTGTGCGCCGCGGCCCGCATCAAGAACCCGGACTATGTCTATCCGCGCGAAGAGCTGGACCGTATTTGGAAAACGCTGCTCCTGAACCAGTTCCACGACATTCTGCCCGGTTCGGCCATCGCATGGGTACACCGTCAGGCGCGGGTCGAATACGCGCGTGACGTCGCTCGGCTGAACGAGATCGCCCTTGAAGCCGGGCGCGCGATCGCAGCCGTGGAACCCGATGACGCAACCATAACCGACGCCGTAATCGCCCCATATTCCCGCCAAGCCTGTGAGGCGTGGGTGGTACGCCCGGCTTCGAGCCGAGCCGAAGCGGGAACCGCATCCATGGCTCGGGTCGCCGTTACCCATGACGGCGATGCGATTGTGCTCGACAACGGCCAACTGCACGTGCGCATTGAAGCCGACGGCACCGTTTCGTCAATCGTCGATCAGCGAACCAATCGTGAACTGGTGCCAGCCGGCACCCGACTGGGCCGCTACGAAATGCTCAAAGACGAACCCTTCCACTGGGACGCCTGGGATATTCAACGCGATGCATTCCTCACCGCCAACGCGCTCAGCGAGGCATCGATTACAAGCGTGGATGAAACCGCCAACGGTGGGGCCGTCGTGCATGCTGTCACTCGCGCGAAGGGCGTTGAAATTCGTACGGGCATTGCCTTAAGGCCGGGCTCCGCCACACTGGACTTCACCGCCGATGTGGACTGGCATGCCGTCGAACAGTTCCTCAAAGTGGATATGCCGGTCACCGTGCAAGCGGTGAACGCGCAATATGAATGCCAATACGGCCTGGTCGAACGCCCGATCAATAAGAACACGCGCAGCGATGATGCCAAATTCGAAAGCTGCACGCATCGCTTCGTGCGTATCGCCGACGCCGACTATGCCGCCGCTGTGGTCAACGCCTCCACCTACGGCTCCGACGTCAGCCCCATCCACGCCGATACGGCACATGGCACCGGCCGCGGCACCATGGTGCGGTTGTCGCTGCTGTCCGCACCGCTGTACCCTGACCCACGCACCGACCAAGGCGCGCACTCCTTCGCATGGTCTCTGGTCGCTGACGCCGATATGAACGCAGTGCTGGACGAGGCGGCGCGACTCAACAGCCCTGTAATAGGGGAGTTGCCTGACTTGGCCCCGCTGGTCTCGCTCACCGACGTCACCGGCACCATCGTATTGGACTGGGTCAAGCTCGCCGATGACGGTTCCGACGATCTGATTGTGCGCCTGTACGAGGCCGCCGGCGGCAATGCCGCGGCCGCACTACGCCTTGACGCCGCTCTCGCCGATGCTAAGGCCAGCGTGCAGGAGGTGAATCTCATGGAGGAGCCGGAACTGGACGCCGAATTGCCGCGCGCGCTCGCCGGCGACGAGCCGATGCCTGCCGACGGTGCGGTCGTCTCGTTGGCGCCGTTCCAGCTCACCACGCTGCGTATTCGCCGATAAGGGATATTGGGCCTAGGCTCGATATTTTGGGTCGCGCCCAACCGTAACGGAACCGGAGTAGACCGGCTCTGCCATACGGTTGCGCGGCCCATTGTTGTATGAGAAGAGGGGACGATTTCGTTGGGCAAATATCAATGCGACACGCGCGGATGAATTCGTTGCGTGCATGTTTCGATTGTGTTTTATTCTTACTAAACCGATTTAGTTAACAGGTTCATAACTGGCTGGAAACTAAAACGGTTTAGTCTCAGCGATGAGAACTGAATAAAGGTTGTGATACCACGTCAATCACCGCGACGGGTGACTGTACCGGAACACAACGATTAGGTTTTCTCCGTCCACAGCAGGGCGGGGCGAAAAAGGAACCAAAAGGAAAGGAAAACGTATGTTTTCTATGAAGAAGATCCTCGCCATCGCCGGTGCCGGTGCGATGCTCGTATCGGTGGCTGCCTGTGGTAGCGGAACTGCGGGGGATGACGGCGGCAAGAAGGAGATCTCCTTCCAGACCTGGAACCTCAAGAACGACAAGTACACCCCGTATTTCGAGGCGCTGATCAAGGCCTATGAGAAGGACCACCCGGATGTCACCGTCAAGTGGCTTGACGCCCCGTCCGATGGTTACGAAGACAAGCTGTCCAGCCAGGCTGCGGCCGGCGAACTGCCGGACATCGTCGACGGCGGCAACTCCATCCTGTACGGTCTGGCCAAGGCTGGCGCGCTGCTCGATGTCTCCAAGCAGGCTCCGGATGCGGAAAAGGACTACTACGAAGGCGCATGGAAGTCCGTGACCATGCAGGGCAATGGCGTCGAGAAGGGTGCCTACGGCCTGCCATGGTATGTCAACGATGGCCCGACCTACTGGAACACCGAGCTCATGCAGAAGTGCGGCCTTGATCCGAACAAGATTCCGACCACATGGGATGAATACTTCGCCGCCGGCGACACCATCGTGCAGAACTGCAAGGATGTCTACCTGGGCACCACGATGGGTTACAACGCCGAAGATCTGATGACCGCAGGCGTCAAGTCCTTCATGAATGATGACCACAGCAAGTACACCTTCAATGATGAGGCCGGTGTCAAGCAGATCAGCCGCTTCGTTGAGCTGTACAAGAAGGGCGGCATCCCGCCGGAGGCCCTCGACTCCTCTTGGAGCCAGGCCGCCGATCTCTTCCAGCGCGGCAACTTGGTCTCCATGGCCGGCTCCGCCTACTCCGCTGACGGCTTTAAGCAGAACGCTCCGGACCTCTACAAGAACCTCGCAGTCGGCCCGCGTATCAGCAACGACGGCAAGTCCGCTTCCGTGGCCTACGAGATGCTCGGCATCAGCGCCAACTCGAAGCACCCCGACGTCGCCATCGACTTCGCCCGCTTTGTGACCAACGAGAAGAACCAGATCGAGTTCGACAAGAAGGCCTCCGTGTTCCCGTCCGCTAAGGGTGGTCTGGATGACGACTACTACAAGAGCATTGACGAGAGCACCCTTGAGGGCAAGGCTCTGAAGATCACGCTCGACCAGGTCAAGGACGGCTACGGTTCTCGTCCGGCCGAGTTTACCGACAACAACGGCTACAAGAACTTCCAGCAGCAGATCGCCCTCGCCATGCAGGGCAAGCAGACCGCCAAGGAAGCCCTTGACAAGTCCGTCGAGTTCGCAAACGAGAAGCTCGCACAGTGAGCAACGCGGCACTCGCCGCTGACAGGTCGGAGGCCCGCACGGCCTCCGACCGGCCTGAACCGATGAATACGCGTCACGGCAAGAAGCAGGATCGCAAGTTCGGCACCATCATTGCCCCTTACTTGTTTGTTCTGCCCGCATTCGTGATTGTGTTTGTTTTCATCGTCCTCGCGGCACTCAACACTTTCAGGCTTGCCTTCACCGATTCCACGCTGCTCCGTCCGGGCAAATTCGTCGGATTCGAAAACTTCATCAAACTGTTCCACGACGAGTACTTCCTCACCGCACTGCTCAACTCCACGATCTACGTGATCTGCGTAGTGCCGTTCATGGTGATCCTCCCGTTGATTCTGGCCTATCTGGTCAAGGGCAACTCCCGAATCATGGGCTTCTTCCGCACCGCCTTCTACATGCCGGTGGTTATGTCCGCCGTTGTGGTGGGCATGATCTGGACCAACCTGCTGGATTCCGCCGGTCTGGTCAACTCCGTGCTCAAGGCATTGAAGATCATCTCCAAGCCGATTCCATTCCTCACCGATCGATGGGGCGTGCTCTTCAGCTCGATGTTCGTGACAATCTGGCTGGGCCTCGGCTACTACATGGTCATCTACCTGACCGCCCTCGCCAACATCGATGAATCCCTTTACGAAGCCGCCTCCCTCGACGGCGCTGGCCCTGTCCGCCAGTTCATCTACGTGACAATGCCCGGCGTGCGCTCCACGATGATGCTCATCATGATGCTGTCCACCATCGCCGCATTCCGAGTCTTCAACGAGATCTACGTGTTGACCAACGGCTCCGCAGGCCCCGGCGGCATGGATATGACGATGTCGATGCTTATCAAGCGCGAAGGCACCGGTATCCAGGCCCGCACTGGTTACGCGAGCGCCATCTCCATCGTCGTGCTCGTCATCGTCGGCGTCATGCTCATCGTGCAGCAGATCGTACAAAAGCGAGGTGAGGACTGATGAATACCAACACGCATAAGGTCACTGTCGGCAAAGTCGTCCAGTATCTGATTCTGATTCTGATGTTCCTGCTGCTCGTCGGCCCGTTCGTCTGGGAACTGTCCCTGTCGTTCAAGGGCAAGGGCGACAACGTCTACGCCGTGCCTCCCTACCTGATGCCGAAGACCCCGACGCTGGAGAATTACATTTCCGTGTTCAAGCAGGTCCCGGTATTCCACTACATGCTCAACACGCTGGTGGTCTGCCTGATCTCCATCTTCGGCAACGTGGTTTTCTCCACGATGGCCGGCTACGCACTGGGACGCCTGAAGTGGCGTGGCCGCGGACTGGTGTTCACCATGTTCATGGGCACCATGGTCATCCCGATCGAAGGCGTGATGATCTCCCAGTTCCTGATCATTCGCTCCATCCACCTGCAGAACACGCTGCTGGCAGTCGCACTGCCTGGCCTGTGCGGTGCCATCAACATCCTGCTCATGACCAACGCCTTCAGATCCATTCCAATGGAACTCGAAGAGGCGGCCATGGTGGACGGTGCCAACCTATGGCAGCGGTTCTTCCACATCTGTGTACCGCAGGTCAAAGGCACGATGACCGTTGTCGGCATCTTCGCATTCGTCGGTGCCTGGAACGACTTCCTGTGGCCGTTGATCGCGATCTCCGATGAAAGCAAGTACACCTTGACCCTCGGCATGAACCGACTCAAGGGCATGTTCATCCAAGATCCGCGACTGATTGCCGCCGGCGCGCTCGTCTCGCTTATCCCGATCATCGTCTTCTTCTGCTGCTTCCAGCGCTACTTCTTCCGTGGCTTGGAACAGGGCGGACTCAAGGGCTGAGCGGACTGGAAAAAAGGAGATACTCCAATGAAATTCGGAGTCAACTACACGCCGTCGCATGGCTGGTTCCACGCATGGCTCGACCCGGACTGGGACGGCATCGACAACGATCTCAAGCAGATCAGCGAACTGGGTATGGACCATGTGCGCATCTTCCCGATCTGGCCGTATCTGCAACCTAATCGCACTTGGATCAACAAGAAGGGCGTGGCGGATGTGCGCCGCATGGTGCACATCGCCGGCGAGCACGGTTTGGATGCCTATGTGGACGTGTTCCAAGGGCATCTGTCCAGCTTCGACTTCCTGCCTTCATGGCTGGTCACCTGGCATGCGGGCAACATGTTCACCGATGCGGACTCCGTTGCGGCCGAGCGTGAACTGGTCAAGACCATGACCGATGAGCTGTCCAAGAACCCGCGTTCAAGGGCCTTACCTTGGGCAACGAGGTCAATCAGCTGTCTGACAGGCCGCATCCTACGAAGATGAGCGCCACGAGCCAGCAGATCGATGCATGGCTGAATGCACTGCTTCCGGCCGTTGCCGGCGAAGGGCATAACGCACTGTACAGCGTCAACGATGGCACTTGGTTCATTGACGGGCACCCGTTCACGCCGGTGCAGTCTGCCACCAAGGGCGATATGACCGTGATTCACTCCTGGGTGTTTAACGGTATCGCGCAAGGATACGGCGCTACCAGTGAGGAATGTTCGTCGTACGCACTGTACTTGGCTGAGCTGGCCAAGCGTTCGGCAAGGATTCCGAGCGTCCGGTGTGGCTTCAGGAAGTCGGTGCGCCGGAGAATGTGCTGGAAACCGACTACACGCCGGAATTCTGCCGCAAGACCGTTGAACGTGCCATGGATTGCCGGAACCTGTGGGGTGTGACGTGGTGGTGCTCGCACGATGTGCCCGCCAGCATGGAAGACTTCCCGTTCTTTGAGCACTCTCTGGGCTTGTTCGACGAGCAAGGCCAGCTGAAGCCGATTGGCCGTACGTTCGGGGAGCTCGCCGCACAGTACCGTTCCGCATTGCCGGCTCAGCCGAAGACCGTCGCCGTGGTGGTTGATGTGGACGAGGCCGGAAACCCGGTGAACCGCAGTGCGCTCGGCCCGGGAGGTTCGGTGTGCGACCTGTGGATGAAGCTGCAGGTGGCAGGCCAGCGCCCGACCATCATCACCTCGCAGGTGGCGGCCGATCAGGCGGAACTCGCGCGTCGCGGCATCCTTGAATTGCACGCCGACGAGCACCCCTACGCCGCCCGCTACTACACTGCGGTTTCGGACCCATCGTTCGAAACGGCTGACTAAACCGATATCCGGTTGTGGAATCATCTACTCCTTGTTCCGCAACCGGATATTTTCAATTGCCGTGCGCACAATTGCGGTGCGCAGTGCACAACATAAGACCCTGTACTCGCCGAAGAGCGGGAAGAACGAGAAGTTATATACGAGAGGGGGCGCACCCGATGAGCATCAATCACGCCGCAGTGGACCGACTCATTGATTCGATGAGCTTCACGCAGAAGGTTGGTCAGCTGAACCAGCGTCTGTTCGGTTGGAAGTCCGTAGAACGCAATGCCGCAGGACGGCTTGTGGCCTCAGACGAGCTCAAGCAAGAGATCGACCGGTGGGGCGGGCTTGGCGCTTTGTACGGCCTGCTGCGAGCTGACCCGTGGTCGGGCCAGCATTGGGGCAATGGCATACGCCCTGAGGAACGGCCTGAGGCGGTTGCGTGGTGCAGCAAACCGTGTTGGAGCGCGGTGCACATGGCATCGGCGTATTGCTCAGCGAAGAGGCTACTCACGGGCATCAGGCGCTGGGCGGCGCGGTGCTGCCCACCAATCTGGGATTGGGTGCCACATTCGATTCGCAAGGAGTGCAGGAAGCGGAAGCCGCAGTCGCCGCGGAACTGGCAGCCAGCGGTATTCATATTGCATTGGTATCCGGTTTGGACATCGCCCGCGACCCGCGTTGGGGCCGTTGCGAGGAATGCTTCGGCGAGGACCCGCTGATGGCCTCCCGCATGTGCGAGGCCATCGTTACCGGTATGCAGGGTGAGCATCGCAGCAAGGTCGGCCGCGGGGGAGTGGCCGTGGTGCTCAAGCATTTGGCGGCGCAAGGCGAGGCTGTGGGTGGCCGCAACGGGCAGTCCGCCGTATTGGGCCCGCACGATCTTCACGAGATTCATCTGCCGCCGGTGGCCGCTGGCGTGCGTGCCGGTGCCTTGGGCTTTATGGCTGCCTACAACGATATCGATTCCGTGCCTTGTTGTGCCAACCCGTGGTTGCTCGAGGATTATCTGCGTGACCAGCTCGGTTTTGATGGCATCGTGATGGCCGATGGTCTGGCCGTGGACCGGCTTGAAGATATGGCCGGCTCCATTCCCGCTGCCGGACGCGCCGCACTGCTTGCCGGTGTGGATGTCTCCCTGTGGGATGAAGGATTCGCGCGCCTCGAAGAATATGTGGATGACGAACAGGTGGCGGCCGCCGTCGATACGGCATTGCGTCGTGTGCTGGAGCTCAAAGCCATGTTCGGTCTCTTGCCCGAAGATGGTGCCGATACCGCCGCAATTGCCATGCCAGATGCCGATGCCATCGCGCAGGCCACTGCGGATGGGCGTGAGCAGGCCAAGCGCATGGCCCGCGAGGCGATAACGCTGATTAATGATGGCCGCTCTGCCGTTACGCTCGACAGCATTCGGGGTGTGCTGACCGATGCCCAAGCCGGCCCTGTGATTGTCGCCGGCCCATTCGCCGACGATTTCGGCTGCTTCCTGGGCGATTACACCGCCCCTCTGCCCGCCGATGAGCAGTCAAGCATCTACCGGCAATTGGTGGCACGCCTTGGGAAAGACCGGGTTTGCTTGGCGGCCAAGCCGAGCGATGTGTCGGCCGATCGGTGGGCGAGTGCGGCAGCGTGGTATTCGTATGCGGCAGCACCAGCGAACGCAGCTATGACAGTGAATTCGACGACAATGGTGCGGCAAAGGCCGTAGCCGAATACGGTGCCACCTGCGGTGAAGGCGTGGATTTGTCCGACATCCGTCTGCCTTGGCACCAGGATGAAATGCTGGACGAAGTCGTGGCATTGACCACCGCTCCGGTTGTTTCGGTGGTGGTGTGCGGCAGGGCGCATGTGCTGACTCATGTAATAGGTCAATCCGCCGTGACGATTTGGGTCGGATATGCTGGCCAGTATGGTCCGCAGGCCGTGGCTGATGTGCTGATTGACGGTGCCGGTTTGCCGGGCCGCCTTCCCGTAACGCTGCCTGCGCATCCCGCAGCCATTCCGGTTCGATACAACGACCGGCAAAGTGCCGCCCACGTATACAAGGATGCGGCGGAACCGGTATTGCGCGAGTTTGGCTACGGAGCCGGTTCTTTGGCTGGAGTGACGTTTAGTGGGATGCATGCCGATGCCGAATCCCGCGCGAATGAGGTGTTGGTGCAGGTGACGGCACATGCCGGCGACCATAAGACGGCCGGTTCGGTGAACCTCTTCGCACACGTCAGTGGCGGTCGTCGCATCCCACGCTTGGCAGTGCTGGTCGATTCCGTTGTCCTGACGCTTGAGGCGGGCGAAAGCCACGCGGTATCGTTCTCGGTACCCTTTGAACGGCTGATGGACGAAGCTGATGACAATGTGCGTGTGACGTTTGCCCTGACAGCCGCTTTGAATAACGATGATACCCGACATACAGACGACTGCGATACCAGCGTAAGCATCGTGATACATCGCTGACGATGTGCATGAGACAAGTCGGAGAGGGGTATGTTCCGTAAGTCTCATGACCTACTCATTGCGGCCGATATGGTCGGTGGGTGAGAGAAAAAGAGAATGTGGGATATGGCGTTGGTGAGATATCGCCGTATCCCGTGGGCTCAAACCGTCCTACCGGTTTGAGCCCCCGTCTACTCAAGCCGCATAGACGGTTGATTTCCGGCGTGAGTCGGAGGAAATCAAAGGAGATTATGGATGAGATTGTCATCAGGTGATCACGCTGGGCGTGCTTCTGCCCGGACTCGACACAGGAAATGGCTGCGGTCTGGCTTGGCAGCGGTGCTGTCGATGGCCACGCTGGCGGCATTGGCCGCACCGGCAAGCGCCACCGACACCATGCCGTGGGGAGGCCAGTATGCCGATACCAGCCATCCGGAGCAGTCTGCGGGAGCCAACCAGCCATATCAGCATGGCTATACCGGTCTGGATATTCTGAACTGGAACCCGGACGCGGATAAGGACTCGGAATACCTGCGCTCCCGTGTACCGTTGCAGACCCGCATCGCCGCCAACGCCGCGACGCAGAAAGACCCGAACCTGCCGGCCGATACGGAGATGTTCAACCTTGCTGGCGACTACGGCAACGCGTTCTTCGAGTCGTTCCACGACAACAACGTGTTCTCGCAGTACCTGTTCAACTACTGGCAGTACACGGATTATTACGGTACCTGGCATGGTCAGCCGACTGCGAACGTGCCAAAGAGCCTCTACGACGAGAAGGCCCAGTCTGACTGGACTCAGAAATGGTTTGAGTTCGGTACGTTGAATCTGCCGAATGCCGCATATACCAATGTCGCGCACAAGAATGGCGCGAAGTCGATTGCGACGATCTTCTATTCTGGCAACGACCGAGGAGAACAGACCTATAAGGACCTGCTTCAAGGCAAGCGTGCCGACGGCACCTATCCGGTGGCTGACAAGCTGGTGGAGATTGCCAAGTACTATGGTTTTGATGGTTACTTCGTTAACCAGGAATCCAGTGTGAATTCTGCTGATGTGCCGGCCTACCAAGACTTCATGAAGCAGATCATCGATCAGGGCATTTATATCCAGTGGTACGACTCCGCCACATACCCGAATGGCGGCGTCAGCTATCAAAACATGTTCAACGATGCCAATTCGCCGTGGGTGCAGGATCCGAACAAGGGTAAAATCTCTGATTCGATCTTCCTGAACTACTGGTTCAGCGGCAACATGCTACAAGATTCAGCTGATCACGCCAAGAGCCTTGGCATTGATCCGAAGTACGCGGTATTCGCGGGTATCGAGGCCGGACAGAAGAAATTTGGTAGCATCGCCAGCAACGCGAATTATATGAATGTCAACCTTGACGCTGACGGCAAGCCCTATGTGAGCCTTGCGGCACTTGGCACCGATTTCGTCTCCCACGAGTTGGGTGACGACAAGAAGGTCTACCCGAAGTATCAGAACCAGGTATTCGACCGCGAACGCCGTCTGTGGACTGGTTCGTCCACCGGTGAGAAGGGCACGACGGATATATCTGATCCGTATATTGATGATGGTACGAGCAGCGATAGCTGGAAGGGTTTCGCTTCGCAGATCGCCGAGCGCTCCGTCATCGGCGGTCCGGTCTTCTCCACATCGTTCAACACCGGTCATGGTCTCGAATGGCGAGACAACGGCGAACAGACCAGCAACCAGCAGTGGGGCAATATCAACCTCCAAGACATTCTGCCGACATGGCAGTGGTGGATTGATGCCGATTCCGACCCGCTGCAAGCCGACTTCGACTATGGCAAGAAATATGAAGCGGCACCACGCTTTAACTACACCAAGGTCGGCGGCTACGAAGGCGGCGATTCGCTGGTGTTGAGCGGCAAGCTGTCCAGCGACAACACCGTCCGTCTCTACAAGACCGACTTGAGCGTCGCTGCCGGCTCCAAGGTCGAACTGACCTACAACAAGCTCAACAGCGACGATTCCAAGCTGCAACTCGGCCTCATTTTCGCCGACGACACCAAGACTATAGTGCCGGTGGACATGGCAGACGGTGGGGCAAGCAACGGCTGGAAGACCGCAACTGTAGACCTCTCTCAGTACGCGGGTAAGAAGATCGCCACCCTGGGCCTGATCGTCAAGGCCGGGGGCGAACCCAATCGACAATTACCAGGTGAACATCGGCAAGATTACCGTCACCGACGGTGCTGCCTACACGCCGGCTGCTCCGACGAACTTCCAAGTGGAACGCGCCTACGCGGACTCCGACGAACTGACCGTCAAGTGGGATCTCGCCGATTACTCTACTGCCAAGAACTACCTGCTCTACTTGGACAACACCTTCCTCGGTGGCCGTTACGACGACACCCTGTACGTCAAGCACCTGCCTGCCAAGACCGGCACGCTGAAGCTGTACGCCGTGGGTGCGGACGGTTCGCGCTCGCTGGCCGCCGAAGCGCCGCTGAACGAAGCAGCGGCCGTGTCTGGCGTGAAAGTCGAACCCGGCAAGGATGGTAACGTCAAGGTCTCCTGGACCAATCCGCAGGTATCCGGCGAGAAGACCGTGACCGTCAAGTCTGACAATGGTTCGTGGCGTTACGCCGCGCAGCCGTACTCCCAGACCGTCAAGGTCTCTGCCGATAAGAGCGAAGCGACGATTCCGAATGCGCCGGTTGACGGTTCCCGCTATGTGGTGACCGTCGATAACGCAGGCGGCACTACCGCCACGGCAACAGGTGTATTTGCCGATGCCACCATTGAGCCGTATCCGGCTTGCTCGGTGACATGGAATGGCGATAGAGTCACTCTGGTCCGTCCGGAGACTCAAGACTGGCGCTACCTCTACATGACCGAGAAGTGGACTGACGAGAACGGTGAAAAGCAGGAGAAGCAGCTGGGTGCCAATTACACCTACTCGCAGAGCACTCCGCCAATCACCGGCATCATCCGTGGTCGCACTACGCCGAGCTCTTACACCAAGTCCATCCCCTCTGGCCATGAACTGTGGGTGCAGGTCGAGGATTACAACGGCAACAAGACCGAACCGGTGAAGATTCAGACCGCCGACGAACTGGCCAAGTGCACGGTCTCTGACCCGACTCAGCCGGATGCCAAGGAGTCCACGCTGACCGCCGTTGACGGCTCGGCCGTGGCCGACGGCAAGGCTACACGTACGATTCAGGCAACGGTCAAGGATTCGTTCGGCAATCCGCTGACCAACGCCGAGGTGGCGTTTACGCTGCCCGAGGGTGTCACGGCCGTTGACGGCAACGCCACTGTCAAGACTGATGCCGCTGGCGTGGCTTCACTGAACGTCGTGTCCACGAAGGTGGGCAAGTACACGGTGAAGGCCGCACTGGGCGACAAGTCCATCGGTGAGGGTGTCGCCATCGAATTCACCAAGGTCGCGGCGACCCCGAACAAGCCCGGCCAGCCGGACAAGCCGAATAAGCCCGGCGACAACAAGCCTGGCCAGAACAACAACAAGAACAATGATAAGAATGGCGCATCGGACTCTTCGCTGAGTAAGACGGGCTCTTCGATTATTGCGATTGTGACTGCCGCAGTGGTGTTGCTCGGAGCGGGCACGGTGGTGCTTCGTGCTCGTAGCAAGATGGAATAGTTTCGCTGCGTATGCGGGTGCGTTGATACCCGTGCCTTAAGCGGGATATGGGGTGGTTGTCCCTGTAGACACCCCCTATATCCCGCTTTTTATATCCGAACATATGCTGAGACCCATAGACTAAAACGTTTTAGTTGTTGATATCATAGGTATTAGAACACAGCTGATTACATGCGGCCCAAAGTGGGAAATAATCTGTTGTAGCGTGGTATTCGCAGCGTGGCTGCAAGGAGGATTATTCATGGGATTCGCTCGCGAGGCATCACCATCGTCCACAGGCACGCAGCGTGTGAGCTTAAAAGACATCGCGGATGAGGTTGGGCATTCCGACAAACCGCGGTTGTCCTTTGCCATCAACGATCGGCTGGTGTTTCCGCGGAAACCAAACGACGAGTCAAGGAGGCTGCGGCCAAACTTGGGTGGACGCCGGTCTATGCCGCGCAAGCGTTGGGCTCGTCGAAAACCATGACCATAGGCTTTGCCCCCGCACGCTCCGCACAGGGACTCACGGACGAAACCTTCATGTTGCACTTCATGGCCGGTGTGCATACCTCGCTCAGCCCTAAGGGATACGGCTTGCTGTATCGCCCTTGCCGTTCGCTGAACGAGGAGATGAGCGTCTACAGGGACTGGGCGTCACGCAAGCGTGTGGACGGGGTGATTCTGGTTGATCTGCGAGCCGACGATCCACGCCCGAAACTGCTGAAGGAACTGGGTGTGCGTGCGGTTCTGGCCGGTGGCCCTGATCCGAACAATTATGTACCGTCGCTGTCCATCGATGATTCGCGCACCATGGGCACCGTGCTTGAACATCTGTCGTCACTGGGGCACCGCCGTATCGCCTATCTGTCCGGCGATTCCAATCTCGATTATTCGCAGGGGCGTGTGTCGGCGTTTCGGTCGTTCGCAAAACGGCGCAAACTGGAATCCATCAACATCGAGTTCACGAATTTCGATGCCGAGCAGGCCGCGATGCTTACGCTGGAGATGTTGCGTTCGCCGAAGCCTCCTACTGCATTCATCTACGAGACGGAAATTCTTGCCGCGGCCAGTCTGCATGCCATGGCCGAAGCATATACCACCGGGCAACTGAAAACAGGGGAGGGGCAATCTGCGGGTTATCCGAACGGGTTGCCCGCTATTGTCAGCTTTGAAGACAGCTTTATTTGTGAGGCAGCGTACCCGTCGATTACCTCAGCGCATCGTGACGCCAGTGAATACGGTGCCAAAGTGGCGAAACTGCTGCTCAAAGTGCTCGCCGGCGAACAGGTGAGCGGCAACCGTCGAATCCTCACCCCGAAACTGGTGGTCAGGGACAGCACGGCCAAACCCTGTAACTCCTGTGGAATATAGAAACCACCGATTCTGAGTCAGCACTTCCAATCCATACGACGTTGGCCCTCGTTATCAAGCGGGGGCCAACGTCGTTGAAGGAGGAGATAAGAAGGCTAAGATATTGCCGGTCAGGCCGCGTTCTTGACCGCGGTGGCGATGGACACGGCCGGGTCGAGGAACGGAATCAGCGTGGACTGGAAGGCGTGGTACAGGTCGGACTTGCCCGGCCAGACCGTGCCGATCACGTGGTTGTTCTTGTCGAGCTGGTGGAACCAGGAGCCGCTCTCGTGGTCGATGACATGTTCGTCGACATACTGGGCGAACGTGGCATACCAGTTGGCGTACATCTCCTCGCCGGTGGCCGCGTACAGCGTGGCGGAAGTGTTCAACGATTCGGCCAGCGTCCAATGCATGCGATCGGTGACCACGGGCTTGCCGTTCCAGTCGGTCGTGTAGGCGAGTCCCACGGTGCCGTCGGCGTTCCATGCGTCGGCCACGGCACGCGCGAACAGGTGTTCGGCGGCGTCGACGTACGGCTGTGCTCCGTCAAGGTTGGCAAAGGAGCTCAACGCCCACTGCGTGATCAGGCGGGCCCATTCGATGCCGTGACCCGGCGTGGCGCCGTACGGCTTGAACTGATCATCCTTCTTGTCGACGTTGCATTCGAGGTCCAGCGACCAATCGGACTTGAAATGTTCGGGGATGCGCCACTCGTTGTGCTTCGCCCAGCCGATCACATGATCGATGATGCGTCCGGCGCGTACTCGATAGGCGTTGTCTCCTGTGGCATCCGCCACGGCTAGGAATGCCTCGGTGGTGTGCATGTTGGCGTTGAGACCGCGATACGGGTCGAGCTCGGTGAATTCGGTGTTCCAGGTATCGACGGCCAAACCGATTTCGTCATTCCAGAAATGCTTGTCATACGTGGCAAGTGCCTCGTCAAGCAGTTCCTTGGCACCCGGACGCCCGGCCAGCAGGGCGGAGGACGCGGCGAGAATCACGAAGGCATGCGCATAGCAGACCTTGCCCGGCGCATGGGTGCCGTCCGCGAACACCTGCGGATACCAGCCGCCGTGCTCGTCGTCATGCAGAATGCCGGTCAATCCCTTGAGCGCCGCGTCGGCCAGCTCGCCCGCACCCAGGTATCCGAGCATGGCACCAATCGAATACACATGGGCCATACGCTGGTGATCCACGTTTCGACGCCGTGGGAGGGGTCGAGGGTGCCGTCGGCGTTCAGCCAGCCGGAACCGCCGTTCGGTGCTGGGAAGCCTTTGCCGAACTTCAGCAGCTCGTAGGTTTCGGAAGCCATGAAAATGCGGTTGGCTTCGGTGCCGAGCGTATAACGTGGGTTATTGGTCATAATGATTGTTCCTTTCCTTAACGAGAACATGCGGTGGGTGCACAATGAGCATTCAGCGGGCACGTCTTAGTGTTTCACGCGAATGTCGAAATAGTCCATGACCAGTTCGCAGAACATCATATTCGACCAGCTGAACCATTCGCGCGTGTACTTGGTCGGATCGTTCACGTCGATGCCTTCGTGCATGAGATGTGTACCGGCGTCGGTGGCTACAAGACGGTCGAGGATATGCGCCTTGAAGTCCTTGTTGTCACTGGTCATCGCCTCGATAGACAGGGCGATGGGCCACACATAGCGCGGCGGGGTGTGCGGTGAGCCGATGCCCTTGAGATACTCGCCCTCGTAGTAGTACGGGTTTTCGTCGCTGAGCAGCGTACGTCGGGTTGCCAGATATGTCGGATCGTCCGGTGCGCAGTATCCCAAGTAAGGGGCCGCCATCAAGGAGGGCACATTGCTGTCGTCCATGATATTGACGTGGCCCAGGCCGTCGGTCTCGAATGCGTAGATCGTCTCTCCATTGCGGTTCGTCGTTTTGGCGTGGGCTTCAATGCCTTCGGTGATGGTGCGGCGCAACTCGCCGGCACGGGCGGCGATATCGGCATCATTCAGAATCTCACCGCCGAAGATGCGTTCCAGATAGCCCATCACCACGGCGGCGAACATGTTCGAGGGCACCAGATAGTGGTAGGTGCAGGCGTCGTCGCTGGGGCGGAAGCCGGACCAGGTCATGCCGGTGTACGCCACCGGCGACCCCTTGCCGTTATTGCTCAGCGATTCGGTGGGGATGTCCGTGTCGCGGATGAAGAAATACGGGGAGCGTTCATGATGCTGCTCGGTCTCGAATACGTCAAGAATCTTCTTGACGCCGGCAATGAATTCGGCATCGAAATGACCGGTGTTGCCGGTGTTCGCATACAGCATCCAAGCCAACTGGATGGGGTAGCACAGCGAATCCACCTCGTACTTGCGCTCCCAAAGCCAAGGGCTGGAGAAGTCGGACTGATCGTCCTTGTCCCAGGAGGCACCGTTCGGTTCCTCGTTGAAGGCGTTCGCATACGGGTCGATGGTAATGTAGCGGAACTGCTGGCGAACCAGACCGGCGATCAAGTTCGCAATGTCGTCGTCTTTGGCGGCAAGGGCTAGGTAAGGGCGTAATTGCGCGGTCGAATCACGCAGCCACATGGCCGGGATATCGCCGGTGAGCAGAAATGTGGTGCCGTCGTCATGCCGTTTGACCGTGGTGGTCAGGGTATCTGCAAAGCAGGCGTTGAAGTTCTCGGCCCAATCAGCGTGTTCGGTGCCACATAGGTCCGTGATGCGCTGCAAGAAATCCGAGACCGACTTCGGTATCGCGGTGGTCGTCATAAATTCAACTTCTTTGTTTGAGGGATATACATATCAAGGGAACAGCATTATTCTAAACCGCTTTAGTTGAAGACACGCGAAAGGATGTGAAGAGCGTGGCCGTGAGTACACCATATGAAAAAACCGGTGAGATTTCCTGTTCGGAGAATCTCACCGGTTGCGGTCAGTCGATTCGTGAAGTCACACGAATGACGAACAAAGGGGGGCGGAATCAGGCCTCGTTCTTCTCGTCCATGGTCTTGAGCTGGGGCGGGGTGTACGTGTCGCGCTTGAATTCAGTCAGGAAGTACAGGCCGACGACCAACAGCTCGATGGCGGGGCAGGATGAAGGCGGTGCCGAGAAGAATCACGCAGCCGATAATCATGTAGACGGTCAGCACGCGAGTCTCGCGGACCTTCGAGAGCGGGTAGCTGGCGGAGATACGGTCCACGAAGAAGATGAAGCAGCCGAGCGCGAAGAACGCCAGGCCGGTCATGATGCCGATTTTGTAGCTGGTCTTCTTGATGAACAGCGAGGCGGGGATGGCCACGATGAAGTAGCCGGCATAGAATGCGGACTGCACGAACGCGGTCTTCATGTCGCTCAGGTCGAATACGGCCTTGAACTGGGTGATAAGAATGTCATTGAGGCTTGCGGCGATGGCCTAGAAGGCGAACAGCACCGAAGTCATTGAAAATTGCAATACTGGCGTGCGATCAAGGTAGCCGTCAGGGCTTTCCACCCACGCCACGTTCTTGGATGCGGTCTTGTCCATGATATGTATTCCCTTTTTCTCTATAAATGGACGTATGACAGATCGATCGATCAATGGATGATGACTAGTGAATAGTGATAGTCCTGTTGCCGGGTTCCATCAGGGTGTTACATGATTTGGCAGAATTCGATGACCTCGTGGTTCGGGCCCAGTACGTTGAAGTAACGGATGCCGTTGCTCCAGAAGGTGTCGATGTGCTGGATGGAGCCTTCCGCGAAGTTCAGGCCGAGCTTCTGCGCTTCAGCGAAGGACGCCTCGATATCCGTGGAATCCAGCGCGAAGTGGTTGATGGCACCGTTTTCCATCGGGGTGGGATCCATGGTCCACACCTCGAGGGTCAGGTTGTTCAGGCGCAGGAAGGTGCAGCGGTCCTCACCGTTGGGATAGATGCCGAGGCATTCGAAGCCGAGACGCTCGTAGTAGGCGATGGTGCCTTCGAGATCCGTGGTCGGAATGCCGACATGCTGGACGCCGGTGACGGTGTCACGAATGGACATGGTAACTCCTTTTTAAAACGGGATGCTTTGCCGGTATAGGACGCAAAGCCATCGGGAAAATAGGTAGTTTTGGATTACTTGCCGATTTCAGCCAGGTAGTCGGGCATCTCGGCCGGGTACTGCGGCCAGGCACCGGCCTGGGTGCAGACGTAGGCGGCGGTGTTGACGGCCTTGCGGTGGGCTTCGGCGAGCGTGTCGCCCAGCAGGATGCGTGCGGTGAAGGTGCCGGAGAAGGAGTCACCTGCACCCACGGTGTCGTTCACCTCGACGTGCGGAGTGTCCAGCGTGGAGACCTCGCCCTTGCGGGAGATGATGGTGGAGTAGGCGGAGCCGGCGGTCAGAATCACGTAGTCGAGGTCGAATTCCTCGAGGAACCAGCGGGAGGCGTCTTCGCCGGAGGTGCCGCGAATGTCGAACATGTCGCGCAGCAGCAGGAGTTCCTCGTCGTTGATCTTGAAGACGGTGGCCGCCTTGAGGAGTTCCTCGATAAGTTCCTTGGAGTAGTGGTCGCCGCGCAGGTTGATGTCGAAGAACTTCATCGCGCCCGGCTTGGTGTGCTTGAGCAGCTCCGTGATGGTGGCGTGCGATTCGGGGGAGCGCAGGGCCAGGGTGCCGAAGCAGACGGCGTCGGCCTTGGAGACCACGTCGATGAGCTGGCGGGTGTACAGGATGTGGTCCCAAGCCACGCCCTTGACGATGGTGTACTCCGGGATACCGTTCTTCAGTGCGACTTCGACGGTGGAGGTCGGCCAGGCGTTGCGCTGGATGACGGTGTTGATGCCGGCCTCGTCGGCCTTGGCAATCAGTTCGTCGCCGAGTTCATCCTCGCCGACCGCGCTGATGGCCCAGCCTTCGGTGCCGTTCTTCATCGCGTGGTAGGCGAAGTTGACGGGGGCGCCGCCGGCTCGCTTGCCGCTCGGCAGCATGTCCCACAGCAGTTCACCGAGGCTCAGAACGATCGGGGTAGTCATGGTTGGTTTCCTTTCCTTTGTTTCCTTTATCGGGTGTTTCGTATGGAAAATCTTGTGATGTCGGCGCTTGGTTTAGGAGACGTCGAAGAACACCGAGGGGTGTTCGAGGAATTGGGTCACTGCCACTGCTGCGGCACCGGAGACCGCCGCGTCGGCGGACAAGGTGGATAGGCTGATGGAAGTGGAGGCATTGATTTCGGGGATGGCCCGTTCGGCCACCGTGGCGCGCACCTCATCGAGCAGTATCGGGCCGGCTTCGGACACGATGTCGCCGATGATGATGTGCTCGGGATTGTATCCATTGAAGATGGTGACGCATCCGTAGCCGACGTATCGGGCGACTTCGCGGACAATGGCGATTGCCGCTTCGTCGCCGTCGCCGGCTTTGGCGAACAGGCGCGGGCGGCTTCGGTGTGGGTCATATCGGCCGCGCCGGGAACCACGGTGCCATCGGCGATGAGCGTATCGTGAATGGCGGGGGTGGAGCAGTAGCGTTCAAGGCAGCCGACGTTGCCGCAATCGCAGGGGCGGCCGTTGACGTCAATGGAGATGTGTCCGATTTCGGTGGCGGCACCGAGGAAGCCGTTGATGAGGCGACCGTTGTCGATGACGCCGAGGCCCACGCCTTCGCCGACCAGATAATAGGCGAGGTTGTCGTCGGCGTGCACCGACGGGTCGAAGAGATAATGTGCGAGGGCGCCGGCGCGGGCGTCCTGTTCGATGAACACTGGCACGCGGAAAGCGGTGGCGAATTCGTCGATGAAGTTGATTTTGCGCCAGCCCTGCATGTTGGACACCACGGCGGTGCGGCCTACGTTACGCAGATAGGGGCCGGGCACTGCCATGCCGATGGCCACGATGGATGGGTCGTTGTCGAGCAGTTGTTCGACGCGCTGGTGGATGGTGACGATGGAGTCGTTGATGGTGTTGTCGCACACCGTGGGCAGGTTTTCAAAGCTCAGGGTGTTGCCGCACAGGTCGAACACGCCGATCTGCACCAGCGAGCGGGCGAATTTGATGCCGATGATGCGGAAGTGCGTGGTGTTGAGCTTGAGTCCGATGGAACGGCGGTTCTTGGAGCCTTCCAGATCGCCGGTCTCTTCAATCATGCCGGCCTCGATAAGGCGTGCGGTGATTTTGGTGATGGCCGCGGGGGTGAGTTCCAGTGCCTTGGCGATTTGCGCGCGGGAACTGATGCCGTTGTGATACAGGTGCTTGACGATGCGGGAGCGGTTGGATTCGGAGACACTGGCCTGGGAAGTGGCGTGGGTGGTGTTTGTTGCCATCGGTCTTAAGTCCTCCTTGTCTGCACCGCTGCGAGTTGTTCCGCTCGTCTTTGAATCTGAACTTGATTAAGATATTAACGCTGTTAATTGATTGACGCAATCAATATGTCATTCGGCGTGTCGTGCATGTGAGTGTCGTCTTGGGTGAATTTGTTAAGATAGTTGTCAATAGTCAGATGTACACTGATATCAAGCGAAACGTTCGATGAAGAACAGGGGAGGACTGATGTCCGAAAACACTATGAACAATCTCAAAATCGGTGTTGACGTGGGCGGAACAAAAATCGAAGCTGTGCTGGTTGACGCAATGGGCACGGTATTGGGTTCCGCCCGTATTCCCGCCAGACATGGCAACGATGCCGTGATCGAAGACATCGTCGCTGTAGCGCATCAGGCGGCGGGTGAGCGTTTTGACGAGGTGAGGGCCATCGGTGTCGGTACCCCGGGCACGGTGGATTCGGCCAGCGGGCATGTGGGCAATATCGTGAATCTCGACGTGGTCTCGCTGGATATGGGGCCGTTGATCTCGCAGCGTTCGGGCGTGCCGGCCCATGTGGAAAACGACGTCAACGCCGCCGCCGTCGGCGCGGCCACCGTGTTGGGCGGTGCAGATGGCATGGCCGGTACCATTGCGTTCCTGAACTTCGGCACCGGACTGGCTGCGGGCATTGTCGAAAACGGCGTGCTGATGCATGGCTATAGCGGTGCGGCCGGCGAAATCGGCCATATCCCAGTCGAACCTCATCGCCTCAAGTGCCCTTGCGGGCAATACGGATGCTTGGAAACCGTCTGCTCGGGCGCATCCGTGGGGCGTCTGTGGCCCAACGCCGACCCGCCGATGCCCGACCTGATTCGTCGCGCGAAAAAGCGGGAGGCCGAGGCCGTCGATGTGCTGGACATGGTAGTGCGCGCCATCGGCGACACCATACAAATCCTGGCTCAGTCCGTTGATCCGCGACTCATCATCTTGGGCGGTGGCATGGCCAAAACCGGCGAACCATTGGTCGAGGTGATCACGGCTGAGCTGCGCCGGCGCGAATCGCAATGCCGATTCCTCGAAACGCTGGACCTGCCGGCCCGGCTGCGTCTGGCACCTGTCGGCCAACCAGTCGGAGCCATCGGTGCCGCCATGGCGGCGTAGCCTGGCATAGTGCCGGGGCATGGGAGATGAGGCCTCAGATTTGTCTCCGAGGCCCCATCTCCCACGCAGTCCTATATCGCTTTATGTCGTGCTGTGCCGCGCTTGGTCTTGCGCGTTTCGTTGCCGGGGTGACCGGCTTTTATTTGGCCAAGTGTTGGAAGACCACGGCGATGGCCTCGCCCTGTACGGTGATGTCAGGTCCGCATTCGCAGCGCCGAATCACCGTGTGTTTGTGGAAGGACGAGGATGTGGCGGCATCCAGATATTGCTGGGCCGCGCCGATGAACGTCGCGTTGATGATGTTCGGCTGGCCATAGACGCATACGTCTGCCATATCCAAAAGGCCCACAGGCATGGCCAGGGCTTGGCCAAGATAGCGGCCCGCCCGAGCAAGGATACCCTGATGCTGCTCCACGTCTGCTGCGCTGAGTTGCTTCTTCAATGCGGTTCCGGAAATCATCGTCTCCAAGCAACCGTGCTTGCCGCAAGGGCACAGCGGCCCGTCAAGATCGATGGAAATATGGCCGAGCTCGCCAGCCGCGTGCAGTTCGCCGATTACCGGCGTGTCCGAGAGCAGAATCGCCGAACCGATGCCTCTTTCGATGCGCACGAAAAGCATATTCGGCCCGCCTTGGCCAAAGAAACGTTCGGTGAGCATGGCTGCGGTGGCGTCGTTGCTGACGTTTACTTCAAGTCCGAAATGTTCGGCGATTGGCGTGGACAGGTCGAGATTGTTCCAGCCGCGCATCGTGGAGGAGCGGACCACGCCGTTGTCTACCACGCCGGGGGAGGCGACTCCGATGCCGATGACCTCGCCATCGGACATGCCCAGCATCTTCTCAATGAGCTCGATGATCACATCCACGGAAACGAATGAGCCGGTGTTCAGGGTGACTTCGGCGTGACGCAGCGGCTGGCCGAGCAGATTGGTGACTGCGCCGTGCAGCAGGTGCTCCTGCGTCAGGTCGATGCTGATGATGCGCAGTCGATCGATATCGATGCTCAGCAGTGTGCCTCGTTTGCCTTTGCCGCCGCTGGGTGCCTGACCGGTCTCGCGCAGCAATCCTTCCTCCAGCATCCGACCGACCACATCGGAAACGGCCACGCGGCTCAATCCGGTGCGTCGGCCGAGCTCGGCGCGCGAATACTGGTTGGTGGGGAACAACAACCTGAAGATAAGTTGGCGGTTCTTGCGGCGCACATCGGCGGGGGAAGCCTTGGCCGCATGGTCGTCGGTCGTTGTGTTGAGACCGAGATATGACATGTTTCCTCCTGCCTGATGGTGAGCGAGTGGACGGCGATTGTTGTTCCATACACAGCTTAGACGGTGAAGCGCAATTTCGTCGTTGAAACTGTTATGAAACTTCACTAATAAATTCCAGTGTACCTGTGTGAAGCGTCAGGAAACACCGTGAGTGTTCATAAGGTCCAAAATTGTTAGTATCATTAACAAATAGCGAATCACCAATCGGCGCTACGCCGAACGGTGGTTGGAACGCCGCGCGCACCCGGACGTGACAAGGATGTTGCCATTATCCGCAAGACGGGCGGCGGTACAGCGACTCGCATCGGGCGGGCCGCACGGAACTGGAGGAAACCGATGCCGGAAATCATCATTGTCAAGAACGAAGCCGAGGCCGGCGAGATCTACGGCCGTTGCGTGGCGGACCTGATCAAAGCAAAGCCGGACGCCGTGCTGGGCCTGGCCACTGGCTCCAGCCCGCTGGCCGCCTATCAGGCGCTCGCCAAGATCGTCAAGGACGAGGCCATTGACGTTTCGGGCGTGCGTGGTTTCGCGCTTGACGAATACATCGGGCTGCCGCTGACCCATCCCGAGTCCTATCATGCGACCATCCATCGCACTGTGGTCGAACCGCTTGGCCTGGACCCGGCCAAGGTCCATGTGCCCGGCGACGTACTCAATGGCACTCCGCTCGAAGACGGCGACAAAGTCGCGCTGGCCGGCCCGGCCTATGATCGTGCCATCGAAGCCGCTGGCGGCATCGACGTGCAGATCCTCGGCATCGGCACCGACGGCCACGTCGGCTTCAACGAGCCCGGTTCCTCGCTGGCCTCCGGCACTCGCGTCAAGACCTTGGCCGAACAGACCCGCATCGACAACGCGCGCTTCTTCGACAACGACATCAACCAAGTGCCCACCCACTGCATCACGCAGGGTATTGGCACGATCATGAAGGCCCGTCACCTCGTGCTGCTGGCGTTCGGTGCCGGCAAGGCCGAAGCCATCGAGGAGACGGTGGAAGGCGGCGTGTCAGCGTTCTGCCCGGCTTCCGCGCTGCAGATGCACCCGCACGCCACGATTATCGTGGATGAGGAGGCCGCGTCCCGCCTGCGCCACAAGGACTACTACCGTTACGCCTACACCCACAAGCCGGCCTGGCAGGGCATCTGAGTTATCGTGTGCTGGCTCCCGCCAGCGGGAGCGCATGAGCGGTAAGGAGAACAACATGTCTGATAGGAACGAGATAGTCTCGCGCGTGACCGCGGCACTGGAGGGCAAGCCGGCTCCGGTGGCGATTCGTAACGCGCGCAAGGTGGATGCGCGCGGCGAACGGCGCGGATATTGGGTCGTCTCCGATGCCGCCGGCGTCATCATGGCGGCCGGCACGGGGGAGGGGACCTTCGAGCACTGCTGCCGCACGGTGGGGCTCGACCCGGCCGATCGCAACGCGGTCATCGACGCCGAAGGCCGTATTCTGACCCCCGGCTACGTGGACATCCACGCGCACGGCGCATGGGAGAAGAGCTTCGATGACGGGCCGGACGGCATCGACGTGGCGCGGGCCGGCCACGCCGTGCATGGCACCACGCGCCAGGTGCTCTCGCTGATCACCAACCCCGTGGACGTGATCTGCCGCAACATCCGCACCGTCCGCGCCACAATGGAGTCCGGCCGCCCCGACATCCTAGGCTGCCATCTGGAAGGCCCGTTCCTGGCCCTGGCCCGCAAGGGCGCACATGACCCGGAATGTCTCAAGGATCCGGTGCCTGACATCGTCGATAAGATGCTTGAGGCCTCCGGTGCCGACCCCGCCTCCGGCAAGCTTGGCTGCATCCGCCAGATCACCATCGCCCCGAACTGCCCACGCATCTCCGCCATCCGCCAGTTCGCCGCTGCCGGCGTGGTGCCGGCCGTGGGCCACTGCGACGCCGACTACGAGACCGCCAAAGCCGGCTTCGACGCGGGCGCGGGCATCATGACCCACATGTTCAACGCGATGAACGGCCTGCATCACCGCGAACCCGGTCCGATTCCGGCCGCGGTGGAGGACCCGCGCGTCACCATCGAGCTCATCAACGACGGATTCCACGTGCAGGATCCGATGGTGAGCCTCTCCTTCCGGTTCGCGCCTCACCGCACGGCCTTCGTGACCGACGCGATGGCCGCCACCGACTGCCCGGACGGCGCCTACAAGTTGGGCGCGCTGGACGTGAACGTGGTCGGCGGGCATGCGCGCCTGGTCTCCAACGGCGCCATCGCCGGCTCCACTCTGCTGCTGGAGGTCGCCGTGCGCCGTGCGGTGTGCGAACTGGGCTTCAGCCCGGTGGACGCGGTCGAGGCGGCCACTCTGACGCCGGCCAAGGCGTTCGGCTTCGACCGGCCGAACCGGTCACCGGGGTGCCGATCGGCCTCATCGCCCCCGCTTCGCCGCCGATTTCAACCTTGCGGACCCGGCCGACTGGACGGTCGAACAGGTGTGGTGCGCGGGCCGCAAGCTCAAGTAGCAGTAGGCCGACCGGTTGACGAATGGAAGGCATTCGTCTACGAACATGGTCACATGGTGAGATGATAGTATATTTGTCTCACCATGTGACCGTTATTCACGTCGTAATACAAGAATCCGTAATACTGCTCGATACCGCATAAAACCGGCCTTGGTCGCCACAAGCGAAACATAAGTCGATGACTATGGAAACGCAGAGGTAACACATCCGCACCATAGTCAGGCGGTAATCCACGCCCGCAGTGATGACGTGGAAACAAGTTATGAGAGAGGATTCCTGTTGAATTCCAAGAAGATTCTGGCCGCCGCCGTCTCCGTGGCCGCCATCGCATCCCTGACCGCCTGCGGCGGTGTGAAGGATGACACCACCGCAGCGCCGATTCCGGCAACGCCATCACCATCGGCACCACCGATAAGATCACCAGCCTGGACCCCGCCGGCTCCTACGACAACGGTTCATACGCCGTGCAGATTCAGGTGTTCCCGTTCCTGTACGCCCAGGACTACAACACCTCCGAACTGAGCCCGGACATCGCCGCCGATGACGGTACCTGGAACGATGACGGCACCGAATTCACCGTCAAGCTCAAGGACGGCCTGAAGTTTGCCAACGGCAACGACCTGACCGCTTCCGACGTCAAGTTCTCCTACGATCGCATCAAGAAGATCAACGACCCGAACGGCCCGAGCTCCCTGCTCGCCAACGTCGAATCCGTGACCGCCAAGGACGACACCACCGTGGTGTTCAAGGATTCCGTGCCTTTTGACGTGACTCTGAAGCAGGTCATGTCCAGCCCCGCCGGCCCGATCGTCGATGAGGATACCTTCGACGCCGACAAGCTCACCGACGCCGACACCATCGTCTCCAAGAAGGCCTTTGCCGGCCCGTACACGCTGACCGCCTTCAAGATCAACGAGTCCGCCGCCTACGCCAAGAACGACTCCTACAAGGGCCTGACCCCGGCCAAGAACTCCGCCGTGCAGGTCAAGTACTTCGCCGACGCCTCCAACCTGAAGATGGCCGTCCAGCAGGGCCAGATCGACGTGGCCAACCGCTCCCTGAGCCCGACCGACATCGAGGACCTCTCCAAGGACTCCAAGGTCAAGGTCGTCAAGGGCCCGGGCGGTGAGGAGCGCTTCATCGCCTTCAACTTCAAGATTCAGCCCTACGGCGAATCCCAGCCCGACGCCGACGCCAACAAGGCCAAGGCCGTGCGCCAGGCCGTCGCCAACCTCATCGACCGCGAAGAGCTCTCCACCAAGGTCTACAAGGGCACCTACACCCCGATGTACTCCTTCATCCCGGACGGCCTGGCCGGTCACGATGACACGCTGAAGTCCGCCTACGGCGACGGCAACGGCAAGCCGAGCACCGAGAAGGCCAAGAAGGTCCTCGCCGACGCCGGCGTCACCACCCCGGTCGACCTCAAGCTCCAGTACAACAACGACCACTACGGCTCCGTCTCCGCCGACGAGTACGCTGCCCTGAAGTCCCAGCTTGAGGCAGGCGGCCTGTTCAAGGTCGACATGCAGTCCACCGAATGGACCCAGTACAACAAGGATCGTGTGGTTACCGACGATTCCGACGGTGTGTACCCGGTCTACCAGCTTGGATGGTTCCCGGACTACTCCGACCCGGACAACTACCTGTCCCCGTTCTTCCGCGATGGTAACTTCGTGAACAACGGCTACTCCAACAAGGAAGTCAACGACCTGATCGTCAAGCAGGCCGGCGAGAAGGACGAGTCCGCTCGTGGAGACATCCTCAAGCAGATTCAGAAGCTCGAGACCGAAGACCTCTCCACCATCCCGCTGCTGCAGGGTGCCCAGGTCGCCGTCACCGGCACCTCCGTGAAGGGTGTCACCCTCGACGCTTCCTTCCGCTTCCGCTATGCCTCCGTCACCAAGGGCTGATCCAGCATGAGCTCCCCTCTTTGAGGGGGGAGCTGTCTGCCGACGGCAGACTGAGGAGGAGCCCAACCCGTATGACTCCCCTCAGTCGGCTTCGCCGCCAGCTCCCTCGGAGAGGGGAGCCTTTATTGCTTTATATACCGATTACCAACACCAAGGAGCATCGCGTGTCAGACAGCGCCATAGCGACCTCCAGCACCACTCCGGCGAAAGCCAAGACGAAGAAGAACCGACTGTCAGGTAGTTTCTTCCGCTTCGTGCTGACGAGGTTCCTTCTCATTATTCCCACCGTTTTCATTCTGGTCACCATCGTGTTCTTCGTGATGCGCGCCACCGGCGACCCGATTTCCGCCGCCTTGGGCGGCGCCTGACACCCGCCGAACTCCAGCAGCGCATCCACGCGGCCGGCTATGACCGCCCGCTGATTGTGCAATACGTCGACTATCTTGGCGGCCTGCTGCACGGCGACCTCGGCACGACGCTGACCGATAACCAGCCGGTGATCAGCATTCTTACGCACTACGGCGCCGCCACATTCGAACTGGCCTTCCTCGCCCTGATTGTGGCGCTGATTGTCGGCATCGGCCTAGGCCGACTCGCCGCCCGCAAACGCGACCGTGCCGCCGACGCCGGCATCCGCACCTTCGCCATCCTGTGCTACGCCACCCCGGTGTTCTTCCTCGGCCTCGTGCTGAAGCTCATCTTCGCTGTCTGGCTCAACATCCTTCCAGCCTCCGGCCGCTCCGACCTGAACTCCGAAATGCAGTTCACCCGTCTGGTATCGCCGACTGGCTTCTACATCATCGACGCCATCCAGCTCGGCGACATGAACGTGCTCGTCGACGTGCTGCGCCACGCCGTGCTGCCGGCTGTCGCTCTAGGCCTCCTGACCGCCGGCGTGTTCATCCGTCTGGTACGCACCAACGTCATCTCCACCTACAATTCCGGCTACGTCGAGGCTGCCCGCTCGCGCGGCGTCTCCGAAAAGCGCCTGCTCAACAAGCACGCCTGGCGGCCGGCCCTGATCCCGATCATCACCGTCATGGGCATGCAGATCGCCCTGATGCTCGCCGGTGCGGTCCTGACCGAAACCACCTTCGAATGGAAGGGCCTGGGCTTCATGCTGTCCCAGTACCTGAAGGCCCGTGACTTCGTGGCCGTGCAGGGCATCGTGATCCTTATCGCCATCATCGTGGCCGTCGTCAACTTCCTCGTCGACGTCATCGCCGCGCTTATCGACCCGAGAGTGAGGTACTGAGATGACCACCGCATCCCAAGACAAGATCACCGTCCCCGGTGACGACCGCCTTACCAAGCTCAACGTCAGCACCAAGACGCCGTTCTGGACCAAGATCCCGATCATCAAGGAACTGCGCGTGGCGGTCGGCTGGCAGAAGGGCATGCTGATCACCGGTCTCGCGATCACCGCGTTCTTCCTGCTCGTGGCCCTCTTCGCCCCGCTGATCGCCCCCTACGGCCACGCCCAGATCAAGGCCGCCGACGGCACGTCCTTCCCGGCGCAGGCCGCACCCTCCGCCGAACACATCTGGGGCACCACCGCCGCCGGATTCGACGTGTTCTCCCGTGTGGTGTGGGGCGCACGCACCGCCGTCATCGCCATCGTCGTGGCCGTGCTGCTCTCCATCTTCGCCGGCGTGCTGCTCGGCCTGGTCTCCGGCTACTACGGTGGCTGGGTGGACCGCATTCTGGTGATGATCGCCGACGCCATCTACTCCTTCCCCTCGCTGCTGCTCGCCATTCTGATGGCCATCATGATCTCCCACGGCCAGTCCGGCCTGTGGAGCGGCATTCTGGCTTCCGGCATCTCCATCACCGTGGTGTACATCCCGCAGTATTTCCGCACAATTCGCGCCGAAGTGATCCGCATCAAGGAATCCGCGTATGTCGAGTCCGCGCGCGTGGTCGGCGCCTCCACCTGGCGCATCATGACCAAGCACCTGTTCAAGAACTCCACCCGCACGTTGCCGGTGATCCTGACGCTGAACTCGTCCGAAGCCATCCTGACCCTCGCCGGCCTGGGCTTCCTCGGCTTCGGCATCGAGCCGACCGCCGCCGCCGAATGGGGCTACGACCTGAACCGCTCGGTTTCCGACGTGACCGCCGGCATCTGGTGGACTGCCGTGTTCCCGGGCATCGCCATCGTGCTCATCGTGCTCGGCATCACGCTCGTGGGCGAATCGCTCAACGATCTGGCCGACCCGCGTCTGCGCGCCCGCAAGTCCGCCGGCGAAGTGGTCGGATCGATCGAAGACACGTCCGTCGACCCAAACGAGAAGCCGACCGCACGCAACGAGGTGATTGCCGAACTCGACGCGAACGTCGACCCGCCGGCCACCGTCACCGACCATGACCCGACCATCGTCGCCTCCGAATGGACCGGCGAGGGCAAGCCGGAAGGCAAGGAGTGAGAGATGAGCGAAAACAACAAGAATCTCGCCGATATCAAGGACCTGTCCGTCTCCTTCATGACCGACGCCGGCTCCATCAAGGCCGTTGAGGACGTGAACTTCACCATTCCGCGCAAGACCGTGGTCGGCGTGGTCGGCGAATCCGGTTCCGGCAAGTCCGTGACCGCGCGCTCCATCATCAAGCTGCTGCCGGAGACGGCCACCACCTCCGGTGCCGTCTACCTGTCCAAGCGCGATGGCTCCGATTCGCTGGACGTGCTCTCCCTGAGCGGCGAACAGCTGCGCGAAGTGCGTGGTTCCGAGGCCGCGATGGTGTTCCAGGAGCCCAATTCGGTGCTGAACCCGGTGTACACCATCGGCTGGCAGATTGAAGAGGGCCTGCGCGCCCACGGCATGAAGGACAAGAAGGAACTGCGCGCCAAGGCCATCAACATCCTGAAGAAGGTCGGCATCCCGGATGCCGAAACCCGCGTGGACTACTACCCGCACCAGTTCTCCGGCGGCCAGAAGCAGCGCATCGTCATCGCCATGGCGTTGGTGCTGAACCCAGGTCTGATTCTGGCGACGAGCCTACCACTGCCCTCGACGTGACCGTGCAAGCCGAAATTCTCGACCTGCTGCGCCTCGCCCGTGACGAGTTCGACGCCTCCGTGCTCATCATCACCCACAACATGGGCGTGATCGCGGACATCGCCGACCAGGTGGTCGTCATGTACCGCGGCCACGTGGTCGAACAGGGCGACGTGGAGCAGATCTTCTACCATCCGAAGGACGACTACACCAAGCGACTGCTGGGTGCCGTGCCGCGCATCGGTCAGAAGCTGGTCGTGCGCGACCGCGAGGACAAGCCGATCGAGCGCAAGGCCGATTGGCGCGAACAGCCGATCGCCGTCGAGGCCAAGAACCTGACCATCACGTACCCGGGCCATCTCATGCAGCCCGACTTCAAGGCCGTGGACGGCGCGAACTTCACCATCCACCGCTCCGAAGTGCTGGGCCTGGTGGGCGAGTCCGGTTCCGGCAAGTCCACCACCGGCCGTGCCATCGCCGGCCTGCAGAAGGTGTCCGGCGGCTCCCTGAACGTGCTCGGCATCGAGATGAACGGCGTCAAGGAGCGTGACTTCAAGCCCAAGCGCGCGGACATTGGTTTCGTGTTCCAGGATCCGGGCTCCTCGTTCAACCCGCTGATGACCATCGCGGAGAATGTGGCCGAGCCGCTGCTCGTGCACCACAAGTACGGTTCCGTGGCCGATGCCAAGAACTATGTGGGCGATCTGCTGGAGATGGTCCAGCTGCCGCGCGCCTACATGAACCGTTTCCCGCATGAGCTGTCCGGCGGCCAGCGCCAGAGGGCGTCTTTGGCGCGTGGTTTGGCGTTGAAGCCGTCGCTGCTGATCGCCGATGAGCCGACTTCTGCATTGGACGTGTCGGTGCAGGCCAAGGTGTTGGAGCTGTTCAAGCGACTGCAGGCGGAAATCGGCTTCGCGTGCCTGTTCATCACCCATGATTTGGCGGTGGTCGATATGCTTGCCGACCGCATCATGGTGATGCATAAGGGCCAGATCGTGGAGCACGGCGATGCCGACCAGATTATGCAGCACCCGGAGAACCCGTACACCAAGAAGCTGCTGGCCTCCCTGCCCGTGCCCGACCCGCGCGAACAGCAGCAGCACCGCGCCCACCTCCACGAGCTCCTAGCCCAAGAGGCGTAATCGCATAGCATTGGAGCTCCCTCGTCAGAGGGAGCTAACTTTATATCCGCTAGTACTGCTGCCCATCGAACTGGAACAGGGCGTGGGCGTCGCCGTGCTTTTTTGTTCTCGATGTAAGTATGGAACAGCTCCAGCCGCTCGCTCGTGCTGGCCGCCAGGGGAGTGGGCAGGTCATCCAGATCGAACCAGCCGACGCTGAGGCTTTCCTCGTCGCCCACGAACGGCTCGGCATTGCCGCCGGGCTTCAGGGCGCACAGGAACGAATGATCCATGTACATGGTGTTGTCGCCATTGGCGTAGGTCAGTACCTTGTTTGACGAGGTGACGGCCACCAAATCGGTGACGATGGCATCGATGCCCGTCTCCTCCTTGATTTCGCGCACCACCGTGTCCGCCGGCTGTTCGCCCGGCTCGTTGATGCCGTAGACCATCGCCCATTCGCCCGTGTCCGAACGACGGCCCAACAGCAGTTGACCATGTTCGTTCAGTACACAACCGGTCACGCCATTGAGCCACAACAGATCATGGCCGATCTTCTTACGCAATTCCAACACAAATTCCGGAGTGGACACATTGCCTCCTTAGTAGAAAAGAAGCTCCCTCATCAGAGGAGCTTAGGTTACTTCGCTTGGGCAGCCTGCTCGGCCATCCAGGCTTCGACGTCGTCGATCTGCTTCGGGATGCCGGCGGAAATCCATTCGGGGCCGTTCTCGGTCATGAGCACGTCGTCCTCGATACGGATGCCGATGCCGCGGTATTCCGGCGGAATCAGCAGATCATCCTCGCGGAAGTACAGACCGGGCTCGATGGTGAAGATCATGCCGGGCGTGATCTTCGCGCCCTGATAGGACTCATAGCGGGCCTGCGCGCAATCATGCACATCAAGACCCAGGTGGTGGGCCACGCCGCAGGCGAGCCAACGGCGGTGCTGCTGGCCTTGCGGGGACAGTGACTCCTCGACGCTCACCGGCAGCAGACCCCAATCGTGCAGACGCTCGGCGATCACACGCATGCAGGCGTGGTGGATGTCGGAATAGGTGGCACCCGGCTTGGCGGCTTCGAAACCGGCCTGCTGCGAGTCCAGCACGGCCTGGTACAGACGCTTCTGGAAGTCGGTGAACTTGCCGTTGGTCGGGAAGGTGCGGGTGATGTCGGCCGTGTACAGGGAATCGACCTCAACGCCGGCATCCACCAGCAGCATGTCGCCGGTCTTCACCACACCGGTATTGCGCATCCAGTGCAGAATCGGGGCGTGGGGGCCGGAGGCCACGATGGAGTCGTAACCGATGGCGTTGCCCAGCTCACGGGACACGGCGTTGAACGCGCCTTCGAGGATACGCTCGGAACGCGGCTTGTCGAGCGCGGCCGGCAGTGCGGAGAGCAGACGGTCGAAGCCGTGCTTGGTGGCGTCCACGGCCTTGCGCATCTCGTTGATTTCGTAGCCGTCTTTGACCATGCGTGCCTCGGCGGCGAACTCGTGCAGCTTGTCGTCGGATGCGGAGTTCTTGTCCGGATCGGCGAAACCGTTGGCCTCGCGGATGGACTCGACCATCGAGGTGATTTCGGGATCGGTCTCGCTGACCACGCGCACACGCACGGCGCCGGCCTCGGCACCCACGTCCTTGGACAGGGCGTCGGCCAGCTGGGCGATGTCGTGGGTTTCGATGCCGGTCATCGCCTGCATCTCCTTGAGACCGGCACGCGGGCCAACCCAGTATTCGCCGTAGTGGGCGGACATGAAGAAGTCCTCGGTGGAGTTGTCGGCGCGCGGCGCCACGAACAGTTCCGGAGTGTGCGTCTTGCCGGCGGCGGCTTCGGGGGAGTCGGGGTCGACCGGGTTCAGGACCAGCACGGCGCCGGCCTCGTAATCGGAACCCAGACCGGTGTAGTAGGCGAACGTGGTGTCCGGGCGGAACATGTAATCGCAATCATTGTTGCGCACCTTCGGCTGGCCGGCCGGAATGACCAGACGTTCGCCCGGGAAGGCCTTGCCCAGCGCCTCAAGGCGGGCTGGCGTGAACTTGGAGGATTCGAGAGGATTAATCTCCGGATCATCGTCGGCCCAGCCGGACTTCATGAACTCCTTGAATGCGGCCGACTGCGGGCGCAGCGAGCGGTTGTTCACGCGGTCGCTCATCGACTGGTTCGCGCCCGGTGCCGTAGCGCGCTCTTCGGCCTCATATTCCTTGTCCTTGGCGGTGATCACTTCACCCATTGCCACTCTCCTGTATGTAGTTGTTGTCGAATCATCGATTCCCACCTCATATTAGTCGGCTTTATGCGATGTGCCACGATTGACGGCTGACGGTAAAACCAAGTACGGAATTTGGACGGTCTTCCGGACATGCCCATATGGCGAGTGCGGCGGGCTGGAATGCGGGCCCGTTTATTGTTCTCGGTAGGGAAGGAGAGGGGCATGGGCTTGGGCTGGAGCTTGCCGATTGATATTGACATATTCTGTGGGCTGAATCCATGTGAACCCATGCGATGAAGGTTTATCGCGTCGCGGGACTCACTGCTATGCGGAGGTCTCCACCTGAGGCACCCCGGCTTTGATCAGTTTTACCCGCAGCGGAGTGCGTTCGATGACGTCGGCGTATGTGAAATGGACGATTTCGGTGGCACCGGCTCGTTTCAGTCCCTCGTCGCGTGCTCGTTCCTTGGCCACCACCTCCTGAATGCTGCGGTTATCGGTCATGGCTGGGTCCACGTATTTTTGTGTGCCGTCGTATTCGGCCACTATCACGCGCCCGTCATCGAGCTTCCATACGAAATCAACGCGGTGCTCGGTATTCGTCTGCGGGTCGGTCACCGTTACCTGAATACGCGGCGTGAGGAAGCGATCCTCGATGATGGTGCCTCGCGCGAGGGATTCTCCACCATTCTCGCTCCTTTCGTTTGCATAGCGCAGCAGGCGGAATACTCGGGCATAATCGATTCTCCATTGAACGCAGTCGGCGGCTATCTCTTCCTTGGTTATTCCCTTGGCAAGGGCCGAGTCAAAGATCGGTAACGCAAACCGAAAATCAAGGTCTATAGCGGCCTCGACCAAGGTTCTAGCCGGTGATATCAGGGATAGGCCGGAGGCCTCGTAATGTGTCTTCGGATTGTTCATATCGGGCATATAGACATGTCGTAAGCGCTGATGGCATTGACGAGATCCATGATCGGAAGTCACGATGGTTATGCAGTCATCATGCAAATGCCATTGATGTTCGAATCCATAGGCACTTACTGCCACCAAGCCGCCAAAAACCCACTGAGGATGCTCTTGCGCAAGAGCGCGGGCCATGTGCAACGTTCGCTCCGGCGGCGTCAAACCATCCCAGTATGCAGTATTTGCATAAAGACTGGGAATGCCGTCATACACTTTCAACAACTCACCACTCTGGGCACGGCGGCGTAGAGCGGTCTGTTCCGCTTCATTTCTTGAATAGACGCATCTCAGCTCATTCTGCGCGGCTGATATGAGCGAGGCCACTGCTTTGTGTGTCTTCATGACGTCGAGCGTAGCCGGAACGAAGCAGCGTAAGTATGAATTTCAGCCATTGTGGTTCTAGCCTCGGAGCTTGGCTGTCTTGGAGCGGGATACTCCCGATGATTTCAAGGTATTAGGCCGCTAATTCGGAATAGTGGATAACATACAAAACTTATCCACCATCAGTAATGTCATTCGAACAACGTGCTTTGGGGATTCGAACAAGATATCATCGGCGAAGGCGGATGTAGCTGGTAGAGGGCGGCGAATTGACGGTTAACGGTGCTTATGCTTTGTACGCCGTCGGTGCTGGTTCAGATATTGGCTGGCTTCTGTCTGAGTGTGGAATCTAGCGTCGGCGTGAGTCCAATGGTTGTATCGGGGCCGACGATTTGCTGCAATTTATTGGCGGCATAGATCCAGGGCTTGGACGGCTGCCGACGGTGAGAGCAGTCATAACAGTGAATGAGCCTCTGCGAGTTCAAAAGATGATGTAGAGGACGTTTGTGAGAGTCGTTTCCGGGGCAAGACATGGTCGATTGACGACGTTGAAATTTCTCAACGACGGCAGAATGGCATGCCTTGGCGAGGAGACGACACTGAGAGGCGATGGAGTCGGGATTAATCCAGGTTTTGGCCAGCTACCGACGCGCAAGAGCATCATAGCGTCGGTGTACCGCCAGAAGCTGGCACTGTACCGACGCTGAATAGCATCAGCGTCGCCGGACATACAAGTTTTGGATTGCAGCCGACTAAGAATGAGATGCCGACGGCAAGAGCCGCATTGCAACTATATGAGACGGCTTCACTGTGCGTGGCTGCAGGTAGAGACTGCCCGCGCGGCGGCGACATATGAGACGGTTTCACTGTGCGCGCACGATAAACCACCCCGGCGGCTAGGATAGAGGGAATTGAGGGAGTGCGGCTCCACGCGTGAAGGCAAGAATCCCGAATCATGCAGAGCAAACCTGTGCAAGGGGAGCTTCCTGCGCATGCGGAAGCGGAAAATATGCGGGCATGCGTAGACATGACGAGAATGGCGCGAACACGTAAGTGGCATACGCACTCCGAACGGCGCAACAGCAACACGAGCAGAGGTTAGAAGAGGATATGTCATTCGAGCATCCGAATCGGAACAATGAGAGCATGCGGGACGTCGAACTGGACATCATGAGCCGCCCGCCGGAGCATAACACCACCAATCTGGATCTCGACCGGATGAACCTGATGCTCGACATCCTGGGCCACCCGGAGCAGTCGTTCCGCGTGATTCATATCACCGGCACCAACGGCAAAGGCTCCACCGCACGCATGGCCGAGGCCATCTGCCGTGCCTACGGTATGCGCACCGGCCTGTACACGTCGCCGCATCTGGAGAAGATCAACGAGCGTATCGCCATCGACGGCCAGCAGCTGTCCGATGACGATTTCATCGACATCTGGGACCAGACCAAGGATCTCGTGGCCCTGGTGGACGCCAAGATGGAGGAGCAAGGCAAGCCGAAGATGAGCTTCTTCGAGGTGCTCACCGCCATGGCCATCTGGAAGTTCGCCGACACGCCCGTGGACGTGGCCATCGTCGAGGTCGGCATGGGAGGCCTGTGGGACGCCACCAACGTGCTCAACGCGGATGCGGCCATCATCGGCCCGGTGGACATGGACCACATGCAGTGGCTGGGCGACACCGTCGAACAGATCGCCACCGAGAAGGCCGGCATCATCAAGCCGAACTGCACCGCCATCATCGGCCCGCAGCCGCATGAGGAAGCCGTCATGCCGATTCTCGCCGAAGCCGCCGAACGCAACCACGCCATGCTCGTGCGCGACGGCTACGAAATGACCGCGTCCGACCGTATGGCCGCAGTCGGCGGCCAAGTCGCCACCCTGACCACGCCCAACGGCACTTACGAGGGCGTGCCGATCGCCAAGTTCGGCGAGCATCAGGCCCACAACGCGCTTGCCGCGCTCGCCGCCTCCGAAGTGGTGATTCCGGTCAACGGTCCGCTGGACGGCGACTTGGTGGCCGAGGCGTTGAGCTCGGTCAAGATTCCCGGACGCATCGAACAGATCCGCACCTCACCGACCATCATTCTGGATGGCGGACACAACGTGAATGCCGCCGAAGCCCTGCGCAAGGCCATCGAGGAAAGCTACGACTTCAAGCAGCTGGTCGGTGTGGTCGCCATGATGCGCGACAAGCAGGTCGAGGAATATCTGGGTGTTCTGGAGCCGATCCTGAGCTCCGTGGTGGTCACCGAGAATTCGTGGCGCGAGCGCGTGATGCCGGCCGACGAGCTTGAGAAGATTGCCGTGGACGTGTTCGGTCGTGACCGTGTGATCAAGGAAGCGAACCTGCCTGACGCGATTCAGACCGCCGTCAATATGGTCGATGCCGAGGACGAGCTGGGCGTGGGCTACGGCCACGGCGTGCTTATCTGCGGCAGCTTCGTCACCGCCGGCGACGCACGCCTGATGCTTGAGGAACACGCCAGCCCCACGATGAGGCAGGCTATGGCCGTTCATCAGCCGGCAGTTGACCCGGACGATTCGGATCAGCCGGCAGACAAGGCCGAGGATGAGGCCGCCGACAACCTCGAGGATTCGGTAAGCCCGGACGACTTCGACGTGTTCGACGTCCTCGGCCTCGGCAAGGAACAGGCCAGTGACGCCGGCACCGGCACGGCCAGTGCCGACACCGACAGCACTGACACAGCCAGCGCCGACACCGACGATTCCGCCGACGCCCGGTAACCCGCATCCAAGGCATATCGGATACCCGGACACCCGGCATACGGAAAACAGTCTCACGCCATGTATCTCAAGGAACTCACCCTCCGCGGATTCAAATCCTTCGCCTCCGCCACCACGCTGCGCTTCGAGCCCGGCATCACGGCGGTCGTCGGCCCCAACGGTTCGGGCAAGTCGAACATCGTCGACGCCTGATCTGGGTAATGGGTGAGCAGGGCGCCAAAAACCTGCGCGGCACTTCGATGGAGGACGTGATTTTCGCAGGCACGTCCTCTCGCCCGCCATTAGGCCGTGCACAGGTGAGCCTGACCATCGATAATTCCGATCACACGCTCGATATCGATTACACGGAAGTCACCATATCCCGCACCATCTTCCGCAACGGCGGCTCCGAATACGCGATCAACGGCTCGCAATGCCGTCTGCTCGACATTCAGGAACTCCTCTCCGATACCGGTCTTGGCCAGCAGATGCATGTGATCGTAGGCCAGGGACGATTGGATGCGATTCTGAAGGCCGACCCGTCCGGCCACCGTGCGTTCATCGAAGAGGCCGCCGGCATCCTGAAGCACCGCAAGCGCAAGGAACGCGCGTTGCGCAAGCTGGCCAATACCGAAACGAACCTGAGCCGACTCGACGATTTGCTGGGGAGATTCACCGCCAGCTCGGCCCCCTCGGACGCCAGGCACGTATCTCCCGGCGCGCCGACGCGATTCAGATATCCGTACGCGACGCCCAAGCCCGCCTGTACGCCGAAGACGCTCAACGCTCGATGAGCCGTCGCGACACGGTACGTCAAGAGCTTGGCGCTGTGCGTAACCAGCTGGCCGTCGCCCAACGTGAACTCGCCCAAGTCAAAGTACGCATCGAACAGGTCGAGGCGTTGAGCTCCGAATCCAGTCCGGCCATCGCCAAGGCCAACCAATACTGGCATGAATTCTCGCAGACCCGTGAACGACTGAACGCGCTCGCCCAGTTGGCCGAAGAGCGCAGCCGGTCACTCGCCGGCCAGATCGTCACCAACTTCGGTGAGGATCCCGGCATGCTTGTCAAACGAGCCGAGGAACTGGAGTCTCAGGCAGCGGCACAAACCAAGGCCGTGGCCGATGCGCGCATCGCACTCGACAAGGCCACCGAGGAACGCGCCGACGACGAGAAAAAGCTTGCCTCAGTCCGCCAGACCTTGACGGAACTGCGCAAAACCGCACAGGAACGCGATGCGCAAATCGCCCGACTGCGCGAACTCATCGCCCGCGAGGAATCCGCCGTACAACTGGCGACCAGCCGCGCCAAGGATTACGCCTCCCAACGCGACTCGCTGACTTCCCAGCGCGACGATGCCCAGCAACAGCTGGACGCATTGCGCAGCGAAGCGGACTCCATTGCCGACGATGACGGTGCCGCATTGGACGCCGCACGTGCAACGCTCGCCGAATGCCGCGAACGACTGAATGAACGCGCCGATAAGCAGCGCGAGATACAGTCCAAGATCATCTCGCTCAAATCCAAGGCCGATGCGCTTGCCGACACGCTAGACAGCCGCAATGCCTCCGGATCGTTGGAGCGCGATACGGACGTGGCCTCGCTTGGCCGACTCACCGACTTCATCCATGTGGCCGAAGGCTGGGAAGAAGCCGTGGCCCACGCGCTCGACCAGTATGCCAGCGCCATCGTGGTACCCGCGGCAGGCAACATGTTGCACGCCCTCGAACGCGCTCGGGAAGATAAGCTCGGCAAAGCCGTGGTGCTGACCGCGAGCATTGCCGGCGATCCCGCCACAGAGCCGGGCACGGAGTCGGAGGAGAGTAGCGCCGAGAACGCGGGGGCCGCCCCGCAATCGGGCAACGCGCTGGCAGCACTCGTCACCGCGAACCCGGATGCCGAGAACCCGGCACAGGCCGAAGCGGTCGTGCGCACCGTGCGTCTCCTGCTGGCTGATGTAGCCGCGGCCGGCACCGCCGACGAAGCCCAACAGATTGTGGCATTCGGCGAAGCCATGCGGGCCGTCACCAAGAACGGCGAGACCTTCACACACGGCGTGGCGGCGGTCGGCGGCTCTTCAATCTCTCAATCGGACCTGTCTCTGGCCGCCCGCCGAGACAAAGCATTGGCACAGGTCAAACAGTTGACCGCCCAAGACGGCGGAATGGCTGAGCAAGTGGCCGAGGCCAAAACCAAGCGCGATGAAGCGGCTCGACTCGTCGACCAGGAATCCGCCAAACGCACCGAAGCCCGGCTCAAAGCCCAGCAGGCGGAGAAATCTCTGAAATCCGCCACAGATCGCGTCGCATCGTTCACCCGTCAGCTCGAGCAGCTGGATAGGAAAATCACCGAGACCCAAGAGAATTGCAACGAGCATCAGCTCAAGCTTGACGACCTCAATCGCGCTTTGGCATCGGCCCAGCAATCCACAGCGGAACATGCCGATTTCGACGAACTCGATGAACGCGAACGCACGCTGGAGCGCGAACTGAACCTGACTCGCGAGCATGAGGTCGCCGCAAAAATCGCGTGGACCGAAGCAAGCCGCAAAGGGGAGTCACTGAGCCGACAGGCCGGGCTGCTGCGGGACAACGCCAAAGAAACCGCCGAACGCCGCGCCCGCATCGAGGCGTTGAACGATCGCAGACGCGAGCAGGCCGCACACCTGCAAGGCGTGGCCGATGACGCGCGAGCAGTGGCCGCCATGGTAGAGCATACGCTGCATGACGTGGCCGCCAAACGAGACGAGCTGCAGGCCGCCGCCTCCAGCCATGACGAGGAACTCAAGGCCCTGCGCGCGCAGCGCAACCAGATCGAGCCCAAGGTCACCGATCTGACCGGGCGCGAACATGCCTTGGATGTAAACCGCGAACGGTTGGCCGCCGAATCCGGGCAGCTCATGCAGAAAGTGTCCGACGAACTCGGTCTCACTTTGGAGGAATTGGTTAGTGATTACGGCCCCGAACAGCCGGTGCCCGTGCTGGATGATGAGGGCAACCCTGTGCCGTTGGATGAGACGGAAGCTGAGGCTGGGACCGAAGAGGGAGAAACCGGGGGAGAGACCGGCACCAACGGCGATTCCGACCGCTTTAAGACCGTGCCGTATAACCGTCAGGAGCAGAAGAAGCGTCTCGATAAGGCTCGCCGCGATCTGGCCGCACTCGGCAAGATCAACCCTTTGGCCACCGAGGAATTCGAAGCGCTTGAGGAGCGGAACAAGTATCTCAATGATCAGCGCAACGATGTGGTCAAATCACGTGACGATTTGATGCAGCTCATCAAGGATCTCGATTCCACGATGGTCCAGGTATTCAAATCCGCGTTCGACGATACCGCCGAGGCATTCGAGCAGATGTTCGCCACGCTGTTCCCAGGCGGCACCGGGCGACTGCGCCTGGAAAACCCGGAAGACATGCTCACCACCGGCGTACTGGTCGAGGCCAGCCCGGCCGGCAAGCGTGTCAAACAGCTGAGCCTCCTGTCCGGCGGCGAACGTTCACTGACCGCGCTGGCGTTGCTGTTCGCGATTTTCACCGCCCGCCCCAGCCCGTTCTATGTGATGGACGAGGTCGAGGCCGCGTTGGACGACGTGAACCTGACCCGTTTGATTAATGCGTTCAATGAGCTACGCGCCCATGCGCAGCTCATCATTATTACTCACCAGCAACGCACCATGTCGATTGCCGACGCGCTCTACGGCGTAACCATGCGAGCCGACGGCGTAACAGCCGTGGTGAGCCAAAAACTCGAACGATAAATGAATGGTTCCTGCTGGTAGGAACTGGCGCCACAGGTGACAGAGGGTGGTCCATCTCGAAAGACCACCCTCAGTTTCGCTTCGCTCGACAGCTCCCACCAGCGGGAGCGGGGTGGTATTAGCGTAATGCCTTGCGCACGCCCTGCACAGTCTGCAGCGTCTTGTAGAAGACCTTCTTGATGGGTACGTCGCGGGCGGGGGCCACCGGGGTGATTTCCTCGGTGAACTTGCACTTGAACTCGTTAAGCCCCTTGAGCGACGGCGCGAAATCGGAGCCGATGCCCATCAGATCGTATTCCGTAATACCCTGCGAGCCCAGGATGCAGCATTCGGAATACAGCAGCTTGTCGGTCACATGCAGACGCATAACCTCGTTGCGCATGCCGGCATAGTAGCGCACCGCATGCGTGCCGTTCACGGTGACAATCGACCATGCCACCACACGGTCTTCAATACGTGCGGCGAACACACGGCAATGATCGGCACCCAACGCGCGATCATATCGGAGTAGTCGCTCATCGGAGCAGGCGTGAATCCATCGCGCTGGCCGGTTTCGACCATCACATCGTAATATTCGGAGAAATCGGTCAGGGCCTTATCCGTCTCATCGGCAACCTCGGCCGGGCATTCACGTAGAGACTTGCGCACGTCACGGCGTCCACGACGCTTCATCCGAGCCAGAATCTCATCATCGCCACCGGTGATGTCGATGACCACGGTCTGGTCGTACGGCACTGTGGACAGCACCTTCTCCGTACCATCGGCGAACCAGGTGTCGATACGCAGGAACGCGATGCTCTTGTCGGCCTTCTTGACGGTGTCCACGATGGCGTCGACGACCTCGCGCTCCTCAGCCTCGGTGGGATTGGCGACCCACGCCGGCCCATGCATCGAGCGCAGATAATGATAACCGTGCGTCTCAAAATCGATAAAGGAGATCACGGCGACCAATTCACCATCACGCTTGATCAGATAATTGCCCCATGGTGTGCGTCCGTCGATATCCGCCTGAAAACCAGACCAAACCTTGGTCTGTTCGATAGGCAACGTGATGCCGGCCTTCTCGGCTTCGGCTTCCAGTGTGGCTCCGTCAACTTTCTCCAACGTGATCATTACGATTCAGCTATCCTTTTTCGTTTGTATCCGTATGTCGTGTTTCTGGTTTGGTCGTATTGCGCGTGATCTGATGTGGGCTAATCGGGATCCGATCAGGATTTGATTGGCCGGAATCCCGTCACAAGCCAAACATGCGTTCGACGACGTGATCGTCGCCGTCGAACGGCACATGCTTGCGATGGTCCTTGATCCAACGCTCGTTGCCCTTGCCGATGATCAGCAGGATGTTGAATCGGTCGGCGTGCGCACGGGCATCGTAAATGGCGTTGGTGATGGCCGTCAGACGGTCGGAAATCACCGTGGAGGCCACATCCTTGTTCGTGATGTAGCCTTGCATTTCCATGCAGATGTCGATGATCGGCTCGGTGTCCGTATCTTCGGCGGTGAAAATGAAGTTCGCGATACGGTTCTCGGCAGCCTCGACGATTTCCTTACGACGATCGTAGGCCTTGTTGCCGGCCGATCCGGTCACCAGCGTGATACGCGGGTTTTCCTCGCCCCAACGCTCGTAGACGAAGTCAAGCAGCGCGGTGACGGATGCGTAGTTGTGCGCATAATCGACGATGGCGAGCGTGTTTGACTGCGGGTCGCGGAACTGTTCCATACGGCCGGCGATACGTACGGATTCGATGGCGTGCAGTGCGTCGGCGTCATCGAGCGATACGCCAACCGCATGGGCGATGGCGATGGCTGCCGCCGCATTGAGGTAGTTGAAGTCGCCATCGATGGACAGATGGTAGTCGCCAAGGGCCTGATCTCCGTCGGCGATGTGGAAGGAGGCGTGCGCCGGGTCGGCGGGCCAGGCGACGACGTCCGCACTGGTGCCGGCATTATCCGCGTCATGCAGGGCGAAGGTGGTCACGCCGATGCCGGCTGCCTCCGCGTCCTCCCGCAACAGATCGGCGTGCAGACTGTCCGCGCCGAGTACCAGCGACTTCGCGTTGACGATGATCTGGCGCTTGCAATACAGGTAATCCTCGAACGTGGGGTGTTCGATCGGGCTGATGTGGTCGGGGGAGATGTTGAGGAACGCGGCCACATCGAAAGTCAGGCCATAGACGCGGTCCACCTTGTACGCCTGGGAGGAGACCTCCATCACCAGATACTTCATACCGTTATCGGCCGCCTCGCGCATCATGCGGAAGGCGTCCATCGATTCGGGTGTGGTCAGATCGGACTCGACGTAGGTGTGGCCGTCAAGGCAATTATCGACCGAGGAGAACAATGCGGCCTTGCCGCCGGAGACGGCGTTGATAAGCGCCTGCGTGAAGTACGAGGTGGTCGTCTTGCCCTTGGTGCCGGTGACGCCGATGACCGTGAGCTCGTTCTGCGGATATCCGTAGAACGCGGCGGACAGCAGGCTCATCGCCTTACGTGCGTCGTTGACGATCAGGCCGGGGGTGGCGGTTGCGGCTGAGTACTCGGTTTCGGCCACGTATGCGGCCAGGCCGGCTTCGTCGATGCCGTTCAGATATTCGGCCTTGAACTGGCCCTTGCAGCACAGCAGGGTGCCCGGCGTGACCTTGCGGGTGTCGTAGGTGATGCCGGCGAACGGCTCATCCGCCGAAGCGATACGGGCCGGGTCGTCGGTCCAGACATCCCCTTGGATGATTTCACGCAGCAGATGGTGTTCCTTGAGCAGGTCAGCGGCCGAAGCCAAAGTCAAAGCCATAATTGTTACTCCCTATTATCTAGCCGATACGCCATTCTACAGGTGGGGTGCAGCGTGTTGTGGCTCACACGTCATCGACCACGATATGGGCACATGATTTGATTAGAATGGTGAAACGTGACGACAAGCGAAGCAACTATGCAATCCGGGCAGTCAGCCGGATCGGGCGAGTCCATGGCAGCCAAGCGCGCCAGATTTGAACAGCTCGCCATGCCCGCCGTCAATGCACTGTACCGGCAGGCGATGAGGCTGACCAACGATCCCGATGACGCGCAGGATCTGGTCCAGGACACCTTCGAACGCGGGTTCAAGGCCTTCGACTCATTCCAGCCGGGCTCCAACTTCGAGGCGTGGATGACCACCATCGAGCGCAATGCCTACTTCAACCAGTATGCCAAGGCCAAGCGGCGCCCGCAGCGTGCCAACGACTCCACCGGTGAATACGACGACTGGGACATTTACGATGCCGCCGAACATACGTCGGACGGGCTCAAGTCCGCTGAAGAGGAATATTTGGACGCCTTCGCGCCCGAGGAAATCATGGCCGCGCTCGCCAAACTCTCGCCGGAACGCCGGCAGGTGTTCATCGACGCCGCCATCGACGGCAAGTCCTACCAGCAGGTGGCCGATGAGCAGGGCGTGAAAATCGGCACGGTGATGAGCCGCCTGAATCGCGCCCGCACGCAACTCAAGCGTGAGCTCGCCTCGTATGCGAAAGAGCGCGGGTACGTGACTGGTTCGTCGGCTGGTTCACCATCCGCGAAGTTGGGCGAAAACGTTGGTCGAATCGCCGATTCCGGCCATAATGGAAGTAGTGAACAAACTGTTGGTAGCAATGGCGACACGCAAGCCGCAGTGAGACATAGTCATGCGACTGGCGCCCGCACGCCACAACAGTCAAGCAAGCTTTCGGGAAAGGAGATCTGATGAACGATCAGCCGGTAGAGCGTACTCGCCATATCTCCATAACCCGTACGGGGGCCGATGGCATGGTCAGCCAGACCGAAGTGCATATCACGGCGGTGCATCATCGTTCAGTGGATACCGGCTCGGCCTCTGCGTCGGTCCAGGCGGACGTGCATATCGTTACGGAGGGCGACTGTTTTGACCCCCGTACCTGCTGCGACGAGCGTGAACAGGCGTTGATTGCCGCGTTGCGTGCCTACTTGCGCCCGGATGTGGCACCCGAATGTCTGATAGCCCGGCTCAAGGCCACGCTTGATCACTGCTGCGGCGAAGATAAGTAACGACATATACAACAAGGTCCGTCTGATGTATCATCAGACGGACCTTGAGCGTTCCATAAGAAACGCGAAGAATCAGGCGTTAGGACGCTTGCCGTGGTTGGCGGCCTTCTTACGACGATTCTTGCGCTTACGTCCGCGCATGCCCATGATGGACTCCTTTGCTGCAGTAAAAAAATAAGCCTTCGGAATTATGCCACATGAGCACGACGTGATGCAACACGGGTGTCCATGTGGCGATGAGCGTCAGGCTTGGCTATTCGGTTTTCAGATTTGTTCGGCGTGGAAGGTGACCACGGTGGTGTAGTCATCGCCCGGCTCGAGCACAACCAGATCCTTGCCGGTGCGGAAGGCGTCGGCGTAGGCGGTCATCGGTTCGACGGCCACGCCGGCCTGACGAGCCTTCTCGCCGATTTCGTTGCCGGTGCACACCTGCCAGGAGTTGATGGTCTTGTCGCCAGTCAGCGTGACCTTGATGCCGTCGGGGCGGGTGAACACGGCGGAAGTGCTGCCGTCTTCACCGCGGTTGGTGATATCGGTCCAGGCATCGTCGAAGCCACGTCCCTCCAGCGTGGGGTTATCGCGCAGGTCGAAGATGCCGGAAACCGGCTCTTCACCGGTGGGCAGCAAGTGTTCGTCTACGGTCACGTGGGTGTCGCAGTGCAGCTCAAGACGGCAGGGCTCGTTGTCGGCGGTAATGGCCTGACCGGTGGCGTGCTTGCCGTTGGCCAGCCACGGGTGGATGCCAAATGCCCACGGTGCCTTCACGCTGTCGTTGTTGTGCACGGTGAAGGTTTCCGTGAGACCGTTCTCGTCAAGTGCATAAGTGGCGGTGATGGTGATATCAAACGGGTAGCCGGCGATGTCGGGGGAGCGCCAGGAGAGCGTCACGTGTGATTCCTGCAAATCAACGAGCTCCCACATGTAGCGGTAGGCATAGCCGTGCAGGGAGGATTGGCGGTCGAACTCGTCGATCGGCATCTGGTAGTCTTCGCCATCGAAAGAATACTGACCATTGGTCACTCGGTTCGGGTACGGTGCCAGCACCCAGCCGTTGCAGCAGGGAATGACCTTGTTCGGGTCGAAGGGGACGATGAGGTCTTCGCCGCGCCACTTCAGCTCGCGCAGGCTGGCACCCAGTTCGGTGACGACGGCACTCCATTCGCCGGACGAGATGACATATTGGTTACCAGTGCGAGGCTTCAAAGCCATAGTGCACACTCCTTTGTGGAACAAATTGTTATCGCTCACAATCGTATCGCATAAGTCCCAGACGCGGCGGCACATAAGGATAAAAAATTGGCTCCCCTCTGGAGGGGAGCAGCGTAACAGAACTACTTCTGGACTACTTCGTAGCGGACCACAGTGGTGTAGTCGCCGTTGGGGGCGAGCGTCACCAAGTGGTCACCAGTGCGGAAGGCATTGGCCGGGGCGGTCATCGGCTCGACGGCGATGCCATACGGATGCTCGGCGAACGGTGCGCCAGTGGCGGTGTAGCACTGCCAAGCATTAATCGTCTCATCGCCAATGATTTTCACTTCGATACCGTCCGGGCGGGTGAATGTGGTGGTGGTCGTACCATCGGCGGCACGCTCCACGTCAACCCAGGCATCATCAAAGGCGCGGCCTTCGAGCGTCGGGCCATCGTTCAGGTCGTAGATACCGGTAACCGGTTCGGTGCCGGTGGGAATCAGCGCCTCGTTCACCGTCACATGACTGGCGGCCTTAATCTGCAGGTGGCAGGCGGCGGAGTCGGCATCGCGTTCGGCGGCAGTTGCGCCCTGCTTGCCGTTGGCCAGCCACGGATGCAGGCCGAGAGCCCACGGTGCCGGTTCGTCGCCATCATTGCGGGCATTGACGGTCGCGGTCATGCCGTTGTCGCCGAGTTCGTAGGTGACGGTCACGGTCACATCGAACGGGTATCCGTCCAAGTTGGGGAAGCGCAGCGAAAGCGTCACGGCGCTATCGGTCAACGATTCAAGCTTCCACATGTAGTGGTAGGCGTATCCGTGGTTCGCATTGTTGCGCGGTGCGGGATGATATTCGTTGACCGGCGCGCAGTAATGCTTGCCATTGAAATCGTATTCGCCGTTTTCGATGCGGTTTGGCCACGGGGCCAGCACATAACCGTTACAGGTGGGGGTCAGGTCGTTGACGCCGAACGGGCAGAAAATTTCCTTGCCTTGATAATCGAATCGGCGAATCTTGGCGCCGAGTTCGCAGATGACGGCGGAATAATCGCCATAGTGAATCGAATACTGATTTCCGGTGCGTGGTGTTTTACTCGTCATGGAATCACTCCCGTAGTGAGGTTGGTGGGCCGGTAGCTCCTGCTATCGCTGGCCCCAGTCTAGCGCGTCTCCTCTATCGAGGCGGGGATTGGCGATATGCGGCATATAATAAACAATTCGTATAAACACGGTAGCAATACGTGGAGTGACGAGTCTCACACCATCATGCGAGAAGCACGTGGATTCCTTGGAAACCGGTGATTTGTGGGAGACGCGGAAAAGTTGTGACGGCAGATTCCTGTAATCCCTGCCTTACACTGGAAAACACTATTGACGTTCAGGAGGTTCCGATGACCAAAAGCGTTGTGCTCGCTGATCCGCGAGGCTTCTGCGCGGGTGTGGACCGTGCGATTCTTACCGTACAGACCATTCTCAAAGCCGCGGAGGCTTCCGGAAAGCGGACGCGCGAGGATGGGCTGCCCCCGGTATATGTGCGCCGGCAGATCGTGCACAACAAGCATGTGGTCGAGGACTTGGCCGGGCAAGGCGCGGTGTTCGTCCAGGAATTGGCGGAGATTCCGGATGCTGCTGCCCAAGCGGGTATTCCGGTGGTGTTTTCCGCCCATGGCGTATCTCCGGTAGTGAAGGCGGAAGCCGAACGTCGTGGCATGCATGTGGTGGATGCCACCTGCCCTCTGGTGGGTAAGGTGCACCGTGAGGTGCTGCGTTTCGTGCGCGAGGGGTATGAAATCGTCTATATCGGGCATAAAGGTCACGATGAAGCGGTCGGTGTAGTGGGGGAGAGCCCCGAACACGTGCACTTGATCGAGCATGAATCGGATGTCGATTCGCTGGATTTTGCGCCCGACACCAAGCTGGTGCTGCTCTCGCAGACCACGTTGAGCGTGGACGAGACCGCCGATACCATTGCCGCGCTGAAGGAAATTCCCTTGGATTCAAGAGCCGCCGAGTTCGGATATCTGCTATGCCACGTCGAATCGTCAGGCTGCGGTCAAACTGGTGGCCCAGCAGTCCGATTGCGTGGTGATTGTCGGATCGGCCAACTCCTCGAATTCCGTGCGACTGATGGAGGTGGCGCAGGAGGGCTTGGGGGAGCGCGGCAAAGCGTATCGCGTGGATGATGCCAGCGAGCTTGACCCGGCATGGTTCGAGGGTCTGGAATCCGTAGGTATCTCCTCGGGTGCCTCCGTACCGGACGAACTGGTGTCCGGTGTGATTGACGCTCTGCAAAACTTGGGCTTCACCGGTATGAAGTCCGTCGAAACCATCAAAGAAAACATGCACTTTGTGCTGCCGGCGGAGTTGCGCAGGAAGCCCTCGCGGTAAACCGCTCGCTCGCCTACGAACAGCCCACTGGGCCGTCCGTTTTACGGCTCAGTCTGCCGAATTGCGTAAGCGGCCTTTTCAATAGATTGCTTATCAGGCATTTTAATGATGGATTCGTATGGTTACAGATTAGTAATGCTGATTAATGCCATTGAAGATATTGAGAATAGTGTAAGTCTTTTTTCAACTATAGTTGATATTGATGTGCCTACATTTTTGTAAGGTATCATTTGCCATCTATAAATTCAGTTTCGAATTGCATCGGTTTGTCTGCAATATGAATAGGCGGATTTTAGTGGTGGTTGCAACACCTGTGTGTTTTGCCGCTCTTGATGGCGGTCTTGGATTGGTGCGATCGTATCATGCTGTGTTGATGAGTTCGAGTATTTTCTGGGCTATTGGAACTAAACGTGGTGTTTTAGACTCCGGTGTTTAGTCGTTTGACTTCCATGCGACATGGGTGTGGAAGTCGTTCCAGTCGATGCCGGTGCCGTATCCGGGAGTGCCGTTGCCGGCATCGTCTTTGGTTTCGGTGGCGGGTGGTCCTGCCGGTTTCCAGTGTTCGGGTCTGATCGATGACGCGGGGTCCGGGGAGCCGCTTTTCATGTAGCACACCCATTCGCACGCGCGTCTCATGTGCTCCTCGGGCAGGCCGTGGTGGTCGAGGAGCACATGTTTGAGCGGCGAGTTGACACCGCCCTCCAACCGGTTCGTGGTACGGGCCACCGGACCGCCCTCGGTCAGCTCGTGTTCGAGGAACGCGAACAGCCTGCCCTGACGGAACAGCTTCTCCAATCGCCGGTAGCAGCGTCGCAGCTCCTGATGGGTCCACCACCATCTTCCTGACGCGCGGCCTTCGGATTCGACGGGTCGTCCTCCGCCCACGTACGTTCGTTGATGAAGTCCCTCCATCGGATGTGCCATGCATTGAGCGCCCCGCCCCACCGGGCCGCGGCTTCGGCGTCATGGATCTTGGTGAGCCGGTCGGAGAGCTTCTTGAGCTCCCTGCCGGCCTGGAGCCTGGGTTTCGAGGTCAGGTCGGCCCGGGTGTTGCGCTGCACGTGCACCAGGCATCGCTGGATGCGCGCGCCCGGCCAGACCTCGGTGCAGGCGCTTTCCGCGCCACGCAATCCGTCGGTGACCAGTACGTCCGGCGCGGGGATCCGGGAGAACAACGCCGCATACGCGTCCTTTGACTCGTGCGAGCACCACTGGAAGCCCAGCGCCTCGCCGGTCTCGCCGTCGACCGCGACGATCAGGCACCAATCGTGGCTCATGTACGTGCCGTCCGCCATCACCGTGTGGTGTTTGACCGCCGGCGTTGGGATCTCGGGCCGGATGTTCCAGCACCATGACGTGCGTTTGCGGAACATGCGGGGCCCCGACTGTTTTGCTTCAATGTTTGTTCGACAGGTTCGGCAGTGTTTTTCCGTAGTGTGGGCTGATGGTTTTCCCCGGTGTCGTCATCGTTTCCCGGTGATGTGATAGGCATCGGTGCCGCCGCCTGTATATTCCCGAGTTGCCAATCGGTTTTGATTCGGCCGGTTGCCGCCGGCCGGC